>Ga0256841_1000041_pt1 | contig 139610 bp, 103 predicted proteins | sample 356308metaG_FD_185971 | JGI IMG/M metagenome (GOLD analysis project Ga0256841, IMG submission 185971) | Hydrothermal vent microbial communities from Mid Atlantic Ridge, Atlantic Ocean - 356-308 | ecosystem: Environmental > Aquatic > Marine > Hydrothermal vents | place: Atlantic Ocean: Mid...
GTAGATCTGGCCTTTGACGCGGGGGAAGGGCTCGCCGTGGTCGGAGGTGACGAGGATCAAGGTGTTGTCGAGCTCGCCGATCTCTTCGAGCTTGCGGATGGCGCGGCCGAGGTGCGTGTCGAACCACTCGACTTCGACGGCGTAGTCGAGGAAGTCGCTGCGGATGAGGTCGCTGTCGGGATAGTAGGCGGGCAGCTTGACCTGGTGCAAGTCCTTGCCCTCGCGGCGGCCGGCGCCTTCTTCGTAGGCGCGGTGGGGCTCATGGGTGCCGAGCCAGAAGCAGAAGGGTTTGCCCTTGGGGCGGGCGGCGAGGAAGTCCTCGAAGTTGCCGGCATAGTCTTTCGGTGAGATGCCGCGGTGCGGCGGCCGGAGTTTGCGGGAGTTGAACTCGGGACCGGCGGGATTGCGGTCGCGGCCCCCGGCGCGCCAGTCACCGGGCGCCCAGCCCTTGCCGGTGTAGCCGACGAAGTAGCCGGCCTGTTCCAGCAAGTCGGGGAAGGTGGGGAATTCGCCGGGGAAGATGCTGAAATGATCGACGGCCTCCTTGAGCTGCCAGGTGTTGCGGCCGGTGAGCATGGTGGCCCGGGAGGGGCTGCATTTGGGGTTGGAGGTATAGGCATTTGTAAAAAGTACGCCTTCGCGGGCGATGCGGTCGAAGGAGGGGGTCTTCAGCCATGGGGTGCCGAAGACGGAACCGTGGCCATAGCCCCAGTCGTCGGCGATGACGAACAAGATGTTGGGCCGATCCGCGGCGGTGAGCAGTCCGGACGAAAGGAGCGATGCAAGCAGCAGCGTGGCGATTCGATGTTGAGCTTTCACTGGGCCTCTTCCTCGCGCTGGATTGGAGTGGACCTCTCTAATGTACATCTGCAGGAGGCTCGCCCGGCGGACGGCCTTCGGTTGGGGAAGCCGGGGGTCAGAAGCCACGGCGCCGGCGGCAGGTTTTCCACAGGCAACGGAGTGGTTTGCATTTGGCCGGGTTGGTGGTAGACTGAATTTTGCACGTCCCGCGTCTTCGCCAAATCCCCAACAATGAGGTTGCAATGAGTGTCAGAGTGAAGTTTCTGACTGTCTTTCTAGCGCTGGTCTGCACGTTGCCCTTGTTCGGCGGCAACATCTTTCTTTTGCCGGACGGCACGACGGAAACGGCCGTCTATGTCTACACGCCGGATCCAGTGTCGGCGGCCGGTTCCTACACGCCGGGGGCTGCCCGAGTCGTAAGCATCGACGCGGCCCCGGACGGTTCGAAGTATTACACCGTGGCGAACACCGCCATGGACACGGTGGTGACGACCGACGGCACCTTCACGGTGGTGTCGCGGAGCGGGCAGTGGAACAGCCCCGGGCGTGATGGAGTCTTGACCCCGGACGGCCGCTATTTCCTGGCTCTGGCGGGCATTCTCCGGGTGATCGATACGGCCACCGGCAACGAAGTGGGTACGGCGTCGGTGGGATCCAGCCCGGGAAGCGTGGCGGTGAGCATCGATTCGCGGTACGCGCTGGTTCTGAGTTCGAACTCCCAGCGGCTGTACAAAGTGGACCTGGCGACGTTCGCGGTGACGGGGGAGATGCAGGTCGGCGGCAGTTCCACGGCGGTGGCGGCCGGGCCGAACGGCTACTTCTATGTCAGCGCCCAGAACCGGATCCTGGTGATCGACGGGGGAACGCTGGAGGAAGTGGGGCGTATTTCGATCAACGGCACGCCGAACAAGCTGTACTTCACGCCGGACGGCGGCTATGGGGTCGCCACGAATACGCAGCCGGCGACGAATGTTTCATGCTGGATCTTCGACTTGAGCAACAACAGCATCGCGGCTATCGTGCCGACGCTGTATCTGGGAGGGCTCACACCGATCCGGATGGAGCCGCGGGTGGAGGTAGTTTCGAACGGCAGGTTCTTCATGACCTCCACCCAATCGAAGGTCATCTATGAGGTGACGATCCCGGACGGGAATCTGAGCCTGTACGAGCCTGCCGGGGCCGGGGGGCTGCCGGACGACGTGCGGGCGATCGTAAAGTCATCGGAGATGCCCGAGGCCCGCTACCTCTTCTACCTGAACGGGCAAGCGCTGTCGCGGTCGGCGCTGGCTACGGACACGCTGAGCGGGTCGCCCCTGGCGACGCCGTACGTGGGCTCCGGGCTGATGTACGCCGGACCGTCGTCGATGGGCGTGCCGGTGTCGGCGATCCGGTACAACGACAACCAGACGATTCCGCCCGAGAGCGGGCCTTTCCGCCCGATCGTCGTGCGGGCGCTGGACGCCAACGGGATTCCGGTATACAACGCCACGGTGGATTTTGCCGTTCCCAACGGCGTGACGGTGATCGATCCGATGGACCGGACGAACCGGGACGGCCTCGCGATGGCGGTGATCGATCCTGGCGCCCAGGTAGGGCCGATACCGGTGACGGTGACGATCGGCGGGACGCTGACAGCGATGTTCAATCTCCAGGTCGGCGGCGGGGGAGGCCCCGGCGGGGGCGGACTTCAGATCTTCTCCGGCCAAGGGCAGCTCGTGGGCGACCAGTACGGATTCCTTCTGGACCCGCTGACGGTACAGATTACGGATCCGCAGGGCAACCCGGTGAGCGGGGCCACGGTGAGCTGGACGATCACGTCAGGACCGGGGTTCCTGAGCGCAACCAGCAGCGAAACGGGAGTGGACGGGAAAGCTTCCATCGATTTCTTCCCGGACCTGATCGATCCGGGTAGATCGTTCGAGCAGTCGATCATTACTGCCAGCTGGGAAGGCGAGAGCGTTGACTTCTATCTAAGCGTGTACCGAGTTCTGCGTCTGGACGGGCAGTTCGAGGCTCCGCCGCAAGTGGACCTGCGGCGTCCGACGCTCGCCGATCCCGAGATCGTCGGGCGGATCGGGGAGGTCCAGGAAGCCGCTGTCGAACTCTGGGTCGGGGCGGCCGCCGGAACGGGCGGCGGCGGCGCGATCCCGAACGTCGCGGTCACGGTGGACACAGGCTTCGAACCTGACGAGGGTCCTTACGTAGAGTGCCAGGGCAAGTTCGCCTTGACCGGAGAGGACGGCGTGGCGCGGTGCAACATGGTCTTCGGCGGCCAGCCCGGAACGACCGGCCTGACCATCCACGTGGGCGGCAAGTTCGTCATGTTCCCGAACTTCACGGTCACCGTACTACCCGGGGAGCCGGCGGCGGTGGCGCCGATTCAGGGCGACGGCCAGGCCGGCGATCCGGGGGCGGCGCTCCCGCTGCCATTGATCGCGGAAATCCGGGACGCGGCTGGAAACCCGTTAGCGGGTCAGGCGGTGAACTGGGAGGTGCTGCCGCAGGGGGCGGCCACGCTGAGCAATGTGGAGACAACGACGAATGCCGGCGGGCGGGTCTCGGCCCGCGTGACGCTGGGGAACACGCCCGGCACCGTCCAGGTGCGGGTGAGCTCCGGCGCCGCCTCTTACACCTTCAACTTGACGGTGAACGTGACGGTCAGCCAGTTGCGGATGGTCTCGGGCGACAACCAGCTCGTGGTGATCGGTGAGACGTTCCCGCAGCCCCTGGTGGTGGAGCTGCTCGACGAGAACGGCGAAGGGGTGCCCGGCCAGGAGGTTTCCTTCGCGGTCACCAGCGGTTCGGCATCGCTTTCGTCGGGGACGGCGACCACGGACGGCAACGGGCGCGCCTCGGTGACGGTCACGGCGGGCGGCACGCCGGGGGCGATCACCGTGGAGGCGCGCTATGGCGGCCTGCCGCCGGTGGTCTTCCACCTGAACTCACGGGTGCCGGGACCGGCGCTGAGTCCCAACAGCTTCGTGAACGGGGCCAGCGGGCAGCCGGGTATCGTCCCGGGGTCGGTAGTGAAGATCATCGGGCCGGGCCTGGCGCCGGGCGTCGAGAACTGCGTGGTGCCGTATGCTCCGGTGGGCGGGCTGCCGCTGGAGCTGGCCGGGGTGCAGGTGTTCTTCGGGCCGGACGCTTCGCCGATTCCGGCGCCGATCTACTACGTGTGCAACAGGAACGGCGAGGAGTCGGTGGCGATCCAGGCTCCGTGGGAGCTGACGCCGGGAACGGTGCGGGCGAAGGTGATGGTGAACAGCGGTGAGACGGTGGTCGAGAACATTCCGGTGTTCGCGGTCCAGCCCGGCCTGTTCGAGACCGTGGCCCCCAGCGGCTTGCGCCACGCGGTGGTGATGCGACCGGACGGCAGCTTCGTCTCACCGGAGAACCCGGCGGAGCGGGGCGAGATCCTGGCGCTGTTCGCCACGGGCCTCGGACCGGTCTCGCCGCCGTCGAGCACGAACGCGGCCGGCCTGCCGGGCCAGCAAGTGCAGGCGGACCTGGTGGTGGGCGTGAACAATGCGGGCACTCGGGTGATCGGCGGGGAGTACGCCGTCAACATGATCGGCGTCTACGTGGTGTACTTCGAGCTGCCGCAGAACACCACCCCCGGCCCGAACCGGCCGTTCGCGCTGGCGGTCAGGACCGCGGACAACCAGTTGATCTTCGCCAACGGCTCGGCGATCTTCATCCGTTAGCCGGAGGCGGAGCACGATTCCCAGAGAGGGCGGGTCTGCGGGCCCGCCCTTTTTGTTTCTGCGCGCCGGCGGGAGCGGGGATCGTCCGCTTAGTCAGCCACGGGCTTCAAGATCACTTTCTCGAGCGTCATGGCCGGCGAGCCCTTGGCCTGGGCTTTCACCTGAATCTTCTGTTCGCCGGCGGCGAGGTTCAGGACGCCGACGCGGTGAGGTTTGAAGACCCATTCGTTGCCGGTGGCCTGGACCTTGGCGGAAAGCTTTGCGGCGCCGGCGATCACCTCGAAGGGGGTCCCGGCGTGACGGCGTCCGGAACCGTAGACCAGGGTAACCTCGTAGCGGCCGGCTTTGGGGATCTTCACCGTCCAGGCAGGCACGTCGTCGGGCCGCGTCCAATGAGTGATGAAGACGTGGCCGAGGGCGTTCTCCTTCTTGGCTTCCTGCTCGAAGCGGGTCTCGATCTCGGCGGAGGCGGCGTTGAGAGTGAGGATGCCTTGTTTGTCTCCGGTGATGACGTACGGCTCGACGGCCGGGGGGCCGTCGAGGACCAGGACGACGACGGAGGCGATCTCGTCCGGCGGTTCCGGCGGCAGCGAGACGTAGACGTCGAAGTTGTCGCGGCGCACTTTGAGCTTCTTCGCCGGGTCGGCGAGCAAGTAGGCGGAATGGACCAGGTTCTTGACCCCCGGCACGAACAGCTCGCCCGAGGCCGGCCACTGGAAGACATGCAGGTAGAGCTTGTTGTCCTTGACGGTGGCGCGGCCGAAGAAGGGGAGACGGCGGAAGGGGCTGGCGGTGGTGGCGTAGATGGATTCCGAGTTCACCTTCATCCAGGCGCCGATGGCGTTCAAGCGGGTGACGAACTCGTCCTGGATGCGGCCGTCGGGCATGGGGCCGACGTTGAGCAGCAGGTTGCCGCCCTTGCTGACGACCTCGATGAGCATCCGGATGAGGTCGCGGATGGTCTTGAACTCGGTCTCGTACTTGTTGTAGCCCCAGGAGTCGTTGTTGATGGTGACGCAGGCCTCCCAGAGGATGGGCTTGCCGTCGGGGCTGCGGAGCCCGGTGGCGGGGACGTACTGCTCAGGGGTGCCGAAGTCGGCGGGGCTGCCGGGGCGGCGCTCGAAGAGCCGGTCGTTGATCAGGGTGTTGGGCGAGAGCGAGCGAATGAAGTTGTAGACTTCCATTTCTTTGTTGGTCTTGCTCAGGGTGTGTTCCCACTCGCCGTCGAACCACATGACGGCGACCGGGCCGTACCCGGTAAGCAGCTCGCGGATCTGGGCCTTCATGAACTCGATGTAGCGCAGCAGATTGCCGCCTTCGTTGGGGTGGGGGGACTCCCACGCGCGGCGGGGGCGGTAGTCGGGGTGATGCCAGTCCATGATCGAGTAGTAGTAGCCGAGCCGCATGCCTTTCCAGCGGCAGGCGTTGGCGAGCAGTTTCAGCGGGTCGCCCGGATAGGGGGTGATCTCCATGTCGTAGTGGGAAACCCTGGAGCGGTAGATGGAGAAACCGTCGTGGTGCTTGGAGGTGATGACGATGTAGCGGGCGCCGGCGTTCTTGGCCAGGTCCACCCAGGCGTTGGGGTCGTAGTTCACCGGATTGAAGCGCCGGGCGTACTTGTCGTATTCGGCCTGGGGGATCTGGAAGATGTTGCGGGCCCACTCGTGGCGGCCGATGACGGCGTAGGGCCCCCAGTGGATGAACATGCCGAACTTGGCCTCGCGGAACCAGCGGGTGCGCGCTTCGCCCCGGAGGGGCGGCTCGATGACGGAGGTCTGGGAGAAGGCGGCCGCGGCGGCGGCAAGGCTCAGGGCGGTGACGAAAAGCGTCTTTTTCATGGCTGTTTGGGATCATTCTAGTGGAATGCAGAGGGATGGCGGGCCGGGGCATCGGAGCGCGGCGCCGGAGCGCAAACGCCGCTTGATATACTGTTTCCATGCCGGAAGGCTATCTGCCGTTCTTCATCTTCGCTGCCTTGGCGATTGCGTTCGTGCTGTTCCTGCTGCTGCTCGCCAAGCTGCTGCGCCCGGCTCCACCGCCGACGCCGGTGAAGCTCGACGCATACGAATGCGGCATCAAGGCGATGAGCGACGCCCGGGGCAGGTACGCGGTGCGCTATTACATCATCGCGATCCTGTTCGTCGTTTTCGACGTGGAGACGATCTTCCTGTTCCCGTGGGCGGTGCGCTATCACCAGCTCGGCTGGTTCGGCGTAGCGGAGGTGGCGGTCTTCCTGGCGATCCTCATGGTGGGATACGTCTGGGCATACAAAAAAGGCGCACTCGAATGGGTTTGAACCTTTCCCGTCTGTTTTTTCCCGGCTTCTCGTTCGCGTTGGCTGGTGCTATCTGTCTACACGCAGCGCCGAAACTGCGGCTGTCGGACACAGTGGTGGGGCCGTTGTCGATCGCCGTGGGCGAGAACGGTCCGCAACAGGTGGTCGAAGCTTACAACGCCGGCGACGGCGCGCTGAACTTGACCGTATCGGCGGTCGAGGAATGGCTTGGCGCGGAAGTGGGCGCCCAGCGGCCGTGCACGACACGGCAGGGCACGTGCATCCCGATCGGGATCACGCTGAACACGGCGGGCTTGGAGCGCGGCCGGTACACGGGCTTCGTCGAGGTGGTGGACCCGGACGCCGTGGACGCGCCCCAGACGATCGCCGTCACCGTGCAGATGGGCGGCGGGGTGCCGGACCGGGTGGACTTCGCCATACCGCCGAACGGCGCCGACAGCGTGCGGTTCGAGACCAACAGCCCATTGACCTACCAGGTGGAGACCAACAACGGCGGCAACTGGCTATCGCTAGGCCTGGACGGAGCCGGGACGTTCGACTTCGTGATTCCGTACAAGCTGACGGCCCGGCACAACAACCTGCCGCAGGGGCTCTACACGGGCCGCGTACGGATCACCAACTCCGCCTTTGCGCCGGACATCAAGGACGTGCCGGTGACGATGCGGATCACCACCCAGCCGATCGGCAAGCCGAGCGCCGAGGAGCTGCGTTTCCGCCTGGCGCAGGATACGGCGGCGGCCCAGCAGTTCCTGGTGCTACAGAACCTGGGGCAGGGGGCGCTGGCGATCCGCAACGTCACTGTCGCGACGGACGGCGGCGGCGAGTGGCTGACGGCCGAGGCGTTGCCGGATACCCTGCTGGTGAGGCTCACGGCGGATCCGGCGGGGCTGGAGCCGGGACTCTACCAGGCTACGGTGACGGTGGAGACGAACGCGGTGAACTCGCCGCACGAAGCGCGGGTCCACCTGACGGTGGTGGCGCAGGGGCCGCCCATCGCCAGTTTCGGCGGGGTGGTGAACAACGCGACGTTCGCGGCCGGCGATCCGATTCCTCAGGGCGGGATCGCGGCGGTGTTTGGAGAGCAGCTTTCCTTCGAGGGGCCCACGGAGGGGACCGAGCTGCCGCTGGTGAAGGAGCTGGGGGGAGCGAAGGTGTTCGTGAACGGCCAGCAGGCGCCGCTGTATTTCTCCTCCTACGGGCAGATCAACTTCCAGATGCCGTACGAGACGCCGGCGGGTGAGGTCCGGGTGCAGGTGGTTCGGGCAGACCAGACGGGGAATACCGTCTCGGTCCATGTGGTGCAGCGGAACCCGCGGATTCTGAGGTTCCTCGGCAACTACGCCATTGCGGTGAACCAGGACGGCACGTTCCCGGTGCCGCCGACGCCGGGCATTCCGTCGCGCCGGGCCCGGCCGGGGGACGTGCTGGTGATCTATGCCATCGGTTTCGGCCAGACCCAGCCGCCGGTGGCCAGCGGCGAGGCGGCTCCGGCGGATCCGCTGGCGTGGATCCGGCCGCTGCCGACGGTCTATTTCGGCGGCGGGCTGTTGCCGGTGCCGGCGACACCGATCTTCGTCGGGCTGACGCCGACGTTCGTGGGACTGTATCAGATCAACGTGCAGATTCCGCCGAACGCGCCGAAGGGTGACCACGTGCCGCTGCAGATCGAGGGCCCTGGCTACAAGAGCAACCAGGTCGAGATCGCCATCGAATAGGGATGCCCACCGAGCGTCTCTATTACGACGACGCCTACGTGACGGAGTTTCGCGCCCGGGTGGTGGAGCGCGGCGCCGACCCCCGCGACCTGTACCTGGACCGGACGGCGTTCTACCCCACCTCCGGAGGCCAGCCGCACGATACGGGCGAGATCGCCGGCGTAAAGGTGATCGACGTGGTGGACGAAGGAGAGTGGGTGCGGCACCGGCTGGAGAGACCGGTGGAGGCGGCGGAGGTCACGGGCAAGATCGATTGGGAGCGCCGCTTCGACCACATGCAGCAGCATACCGGGCAGCACATCCTTTCGGCGGCCTTCGTGGAGCTGTTCGGCATCCAGACGGTGAGCTTTCATCTGGGGGCCGAGGTTTCGACGATCGATCTGGACGCGGGCTCGCTCAGCCCGGAGCAACTGCGCGAGGCCGAGGCGCGGGCCAACCGGATCGTTGTCGAGAACCGGCCGGTGCGGGTGAGCTACGAAGAAGCCGGCGAGGCGGGGGGGCTGCGCAAGCGGGTGGAGAGAGAAGGGACGCTGCGGATCGTATCGATCGAGGGTTCTGACCGGTCGGCCTGCGGCGGGACGCACGTGCGGGCCACCGGCGAGGTGGGGCCGATCTTGTTGCGGCGGACCGAGCGGATCCGCAAGCGCGTGCGGCTGGAGTTCCTCTGCGGGGGACGGGCGGTGCGCCGGGCGAGGGCCGACTACGAAGCTTTGGACGCCTGCGCGCGGGTCTTTTCGGCGCGGCTGGAGGAGACGCCGGAGCTGGTGGCGGCAGCGCAACAGAAGCTGGCCGAAAGCGAGAAGGCGCGGAAACGCCTGGCGCGGGAGCTGGCCGAGATGCGCGGCCGGGAGCTCTACCGGCAGACGGAGCCGGGGCCGGGCGGGATCCGGTATGCCGTGCGCCGGATCGAGCGGGGCGGGCTCGGCGAAGAGGTGCGGGCCGAGGCGCTGAGCTTCCGTTCGCTGCCGAAGGCGGTCTTCCTGGCGGTGAGCGCGGACCCGCCGGGCGTGCTGCTGGCGGCGTCGGAGGATTCGGGCATTCACGCCGGCCAGGCGCTGCGCGAGGCGCTGGAGCGCGTGGGCGGCCGGGGAGGCGGCAACGCGGGGCTGGCGCAGGGGGCGCCGCCTTCGCGGGAGGCCGCCGAGGCAATGGGGCGTACGGTAGCCGGGCGGATCGCATCGCTGGCGGGGTCGGACACGGCGGGGTAGAAACGATGGGGAAGCGGCAGCCCGGCCGGCTGTTTCGCGCGGGGCGCACAGCCGGCGGAAGATTCCTTCCCCGGTTTGTCTCGGCGCCTGTCCGCCGCCCGGACGCTCAGGCTGGCCTGTCCGGTTCAGAGAAACCGCCGCTGTCGGGGAAGCTCGCCGTAGTTGGAACGGTGCGCTGAAGGGTCTTTGTAGAGAGGCGTGGGCGGCCGCCTCCGAGTTGTATCATTGAGAATTGTGAGCCAGGAGAATCGATGAAGGGCGTTGTACTCGCGGGCGGAACCGGAAGCCGGCTCTATCCGCTGACCAAGATCACCAACAAGCACCTGCTGCCCATCTACGACAAGCCGATGATCTACTACCCGATCATGGCCCTGGTGGATGCCGGCATCCGGGACATCATGATCGTAACCGGGGGGCGAAACTCGGGCGATTTCCTGCGGTTGCTCGCGAATGGGAAGGAATTCGGGCTGAAGCATCTCGATTACACGTATCAGGAGGGCGAGGGAGGCATCGCCGAGGCGCTCAGCCTCACCGAGCATTTCGCCGACGGCGGGCCGATCTGCGTGATGCTCGGCGACAATATCATCGAGGGCAGCATTCGCGAGGCGGTGGAGGAATTCCAGCGGCATCCAGTGGGGGCGAAGATCCTGCTCAAGGAGGTCGAAGACGCGCAGCGGTTCGGCGTCGCGGAGATCGAGGGGGACCGGATCGTCGGCATCGAGGAGAAGCCCCGGCGGCCGAAGTCGAACTACGCGGTGACCGGAATCTACATGTACGATTCCACCGTTTACGAAAAGATCTCGCGGCTGGTCCCCTCCGAGCGGGGCGAACTGGAGATCACCGACGTCAACAATGCTTACATCCGGGAAGGGAAGATGCGGTTCGCATTCCTGGAGGGCTGGTGGACCGACGCCGGGACGTTCGACTCGCTGCTGCGGGCGACGAACCTGGTGGCGGCGAAGCGGAAAGCGGCCAGCGCCCGGCCGGAGGCGGCTCCGGCCCGGTGAGAGGCTCCATGGCGGTGGAAGTCAAACTCCCCCAATGTGAACACGGCCTCGGCGACGTGATCCTCGAAGCGGATTCCCCGCGGTTGATCGAAGGCGTGGCGATCGAGGCGAACCGCGTCTTTCCCGACGACCGGGGCTGGTTCCTCGAGGTGGGCCGGCTGGGCCAGGAGCTGCTCGAAGGATTCCCGGCGGAGTCCACCCAGATCTCGGCGGCGCTGAGCTACCCCGGGACGATCAAGGCCTTTCACTACCACCGTCTGCAGACCGACTACTGGACGCCGGTGGCGGGCATGTTCCAGGTGGCGCTGGTGGATCTGAGGCCCGGATCGAAGACCTTCGGGGCGCGGAACACGTTCTACGTCGGGACGATGCGCCCGTGGCGGATTCTGATTCCGCCCGGCGTGGCTCACGGGTACAAGGTGATCGGGCCGGCGCCGGCGGTGCTGGTCTATGTGACGGACCGGCATTACAACCCGGACGACGAAGGCCGCATTTCCTACGACGATCCCCGCATCAACTACGACTGGGAAACGCAGCACAGATGAAGCTGTTGGTGACGGGCGGGGCCGGCTTCATCGGGTCGGCGTTCGTACGGCTGGCGCTGGGGACGCAGCCGGGGGTGGAAGTCTGCGTGCTCGACAAGCTGACCTACGCGGGCAACCTGGAGAACCTGGAACCGGTGGCCGGGGATCCGCGGTACCGATTCGTCCGGGGCGATATATGCGACGCGGAAACCGTGCGCCGCGTCTTCGAGGAGTTCCAGCCCGATGCGGTGGTGCATTTCGCCGCCGAGTCGCACGTGGACCGCAGCATCCTGGAGCCGGACCCGGTCTTCGAGACCAATTTGCGGGGCACGTACACGCTGCTCGAAGCGGCGCGGGCGCGGCCGGTCGGACGTTTCCTGCATGTCTCGACCGATGAAGTCTACGGCAGCATCGAGCCGCCGGCGGAAGCCGACGAGGCGTTCCCGTTGCGGCCCTCGAGTCCATACTCGGCGAGCAAGGCCGGTTCCGACCTGCTGGCCCTGTCTTACCACACGACCTACGGTGTGCCGGTGACGGTGACCCGGGCGTCGAACAACTACGGGCCTTACCAGTTCCCGGAGAAGCTGATCCCGCTGATGATCGCCAACGCCCTGGCCGATGAGCCGCTGCCGGTCTACGGCGACGGCCTGCACGTGCGCGACTGGCTGTACGTGGACGACCATTGCCGGGCGCTGCTGGCGTTGCTCGAGCGGGGCCGGGCGGGGGAGATCTACAACATCGGGGGGAACTGCTCGCTGCCGAACATCGAGGTGGTGCGGCGAATCCTGGCGGCGACGGGCAAGCCGGAGAGCCTGATCCAGCACGTCAAGGACCGGCCGGGACACGACCGGCGCTACGCGCTCGACAGCGCCAAGATCCGGGCCCACACGGGGTGGCGGCCCGAGGTGGATTTCGAAACCGGGCTGGCGGAGACGATCCGCTGGTACCAGGAGCACGAAGACTGGGTGCGCCGGGTGCAGACCGGCGAGTACCGCGACTATTACCAGCGCAACTACGGAGGCCGGTAGCCGCGGGCGCCCGCCGGTCTGCCGGGATTCCGCGCTCAGGTCAACTCCAGCTCGACGTAGGCCGTCGGATCGCCCAGTTCCAGATCGATCCGGAAGCCCAGCTTGCGGCACAGCTCCAGCATGGCGGTGTTTTCCGGGTGCACCTCGGCGCTGAGTTTCCGGATGCCTTCACTGCGGGCCACCTCGATGAGACGCTCCATCATGTGGCGGCCGAGGCCTTTGCCCTGGGCGGCGTCGCTGATGACCACGGCAAACTCGGCGTCCGGCGTGTTGGGGATGCGCTCGAGGCGGCCGACGCCGATGATTTCGGGCAGCCCGGTGGCCGGATCCTTGCGCTCGGCCACCAAGGCGATGACGCGGTCGTAATCGACGTGGCAGATGCGGGTGAGGCGCTCGTGAGCCACGCGCTGGGTGAGCTGGAGCGACTCCAGGTAGCGGAAGTAGACGGTGCGCTCGGACAGCGTCTCGTGGAAGCGGACGATGCGCGGCTCGTCCTCCGGACGGATGGGGCGGATGGTGACCGCGGTGCCGTCCTTCATCTGCCAATGGGTGATGTATCGGCCCGGGTAGGGCCGGATGGCCAGTTTCGGAAGATCTTCCTTCTTGGTATCCGGATCGTGGAGGACGACGCGGGCGTCGAGGGCCACGAGGGCCTCGGGCGAGGCGAGCAGCGGGTTGATGTCGATCTCTTTGATCCAGCGCTGCTCGACGACGAGTTGGCTGAAGCGCACCAGCAGACCCTCGAGGGCCACCAGGTCCACCGGTTTGCGGCCCCGCACGCCTTTGAGTGCGGTGTAGATTCTCGTCTGCTCCATCATGCGGCGGGCCAGGGTCGTATTCAAAGGAGGCAGGGCCAGGGAGCGGTCCTTGAAGACCTCGACGAGCTGGCCGCCCATGCCGAACAGGATCACCGGGCCGAACTGGGGATCGATGCTGGAGCCGACGATCAACTCGTAGCCGAACATCTTCATCATCGGCTGCACCGTAACCCCGAGGAAGTCCTCTTTGGATGCTTTTTCGGCGACCGACTGCTCGATGGTCTGGTAGGCGGTGCGGACGGCGTCCGGGGTCTTGAGGTTCAATTGAACACCGCCGACGTCGGTCTTGTGGGTGATCGTCTCGGAATGGAGTTTCAAGACGACCGGGTAGCCGATTTCGCCGGCGGCCGCGACGGCCTCTTCCACGGAACGGGCGATCTTCGAGGGAACCGTGGGGATGCCGTAAGCCGAGAGGAGTTCTTTCGACTCGTACTCGGTGAGCAGCGACCGCCCAGCTTTGCGGGCCCCTTCGATGATGGCCTTGACGCGGGCGCGGTCGGAATCCTCCTCAGCGGGGCCGGTGGGCAGGATGGGCGTCTCATAGAGGCCGCGCAGGTTGTAGGTGTAACGCCACATGTACTCGAAGGCCCGGGCGGCGGAATCCGGGTAGGGGAAGGTGGGGATGTTCGCCTGGCTGAGGATTCGCTCGCCGGCCTCAACGTCGGGGCCGCCCATCCAACTGGCGAGCACCGGTTTGCCGACGTTGGCGTACTTGCGCAGCGCCTGTGCGGTAGCGGTGGCGTCGGTCATCGCCTGCGGGGTGAGGATCACCAGCAGGCCGTCGCTGTTCGGGTCCCTGGCGGCGACCTCGAGCGCTTTGGCGTAACGCTCCGCGTCAGCGTCTCCGAGGATGTCGATGGGGTTGGCGCGGCTCCAGTGCTTGGGCAGGAACGAGTTCAGCTCCTGCATCGTCGAGGGCGAAAGTTCGGCGAGTTCACCGCCGGCGGTGATCAGAGCGTCGGTAGCGAGGACGGCGGGGCCGCCGGCATTGGTGAGGATCGTCAGTTTCGGGCCTTTCGGGCGGGGCTGTTTGGAGAGGACCTCCGCCATATAGAAGAGGTCGGAGATGTTGTTCACCCGGAGGACGCCCGAACGGCGGAAGGCGGCGTTGAGGACGTCGTCGGAGCCGGTCATCGAGCCGGTATGGGAGGCTGCTGCTTTGCCCCCCGCGGCGGTGCGGCCGGCCTTGATGATGATGATCGGTTTGTTCAGCGCCACTTCGCGGGCCGCCGAGAGGAAGGAGCGGGCGTCGCCGACGCTCTCCATGTAGATCAAGATGCTCCGCGTCCTGGGGTCATTGCCGAGATAGTCGATCAGGTCGCCCCAGCCGACGTCCACCATCGAACCGATGGAGATGAAGGCGCTGAAGCCGACCATCTCCTGGAAGCTCCAGTCGAGGACGGCGGTACACAGGGCGCCGCTCTGGCTGATGAAGCCGACGTTGCCCGGGCGGGCCATGCCGGCGGCGAAGGTGGCGTTCAGGCCGTAAGGGGGACTCATCACGCCGAGGCAATTGGGGCCGATGATGCGCATACCGCCCTTGCGCGCCTCTTCGAGCAATTGGCGCTCGAGTTCGACGCCCTCGGGACCGAGCTCCTTGAAGCCGGCCGATATGACGATGGCGCCTTTGACGCCCACCTCGGCGCATTCCCGGATCACTCCCGGAACGAAGCTGGCGCGGGTGACCACCACCGCCAGATCGACCTGGGCGGGCACGTCCTTGACGCTCTTGTAGGCCTTGATACCGAGCACACTGTCGCGTTTCGGGTTGACGGGGAAAACGGCGCCGCCGAAAGGCGTGCTGATCAAGTTCCAGAGCGTGGTTCGACCCACGCTTCCCGGCGCTTCGGTAGCGCCGATCACCGCCACGTTCTTCGGTTTGAAGAAGACGTCCAGCGGGTTGGCTTTACGCTCGTAGATATTGTGGGCGGTTTCGGTGCCCAGTTTTGATGGCTTCGAAATACTCATAGGTTCTCGCTTTCCGCTCTCTCGTCGCGGGGAAGGCCGGTACACTCTGCGCGATGGAATCCGGCGAATTTCGGCCGCTGCGCCCCGGCGCGCCCATCTGTCCATTATGAGCCTGCCGCGGCATGGGCGGCACGCCCGACATGGAGAATCTCTCCCCAGTCCGGCGGTTTCACGCCGGAGCGGACGCCGGCCGGGCCGCAAGGGTGAGGCCCTCCCCTGGGCAAAACCAAGCAATTTAAGGTCCACTACTCCTGAATTGTCAGTTTGCGGCTGCTTCGGCCGGCGGGCGATCCGCGCAGCCCTGGAATTCCGCGCCTCTGAATGCCTTCGTCCCCATGAGGCAAGCGCCGGCAACTCGTGCTCCCGCCTGGCAAGTGGGTTGTGCGGTGGGGGATATTCACCGGTTACGGACCCGCTGGCGCGAGAATTCTCCGGTCCGGGCGGCCCCGGAGCTTTTGCGTATACTGGAGCCAAGGGGAAACACGGATGCAGCGCCGAGATTTCTTGAAGTCTACGCTGGCTGGTCCGGCGATTCTGGGTCAGCTCAAGGGGGCGGAGGCGATTCCGAAGCGGGAATACCGCGACGGCGTGAGGCTCTCGATCATCGGCTTCGGGGGCATCGTAGTGGTGGGTCTCGAACAGGCGGAAGCCGATCGCACCGTGGCCCGCAGCATCGACCGGGGGATCAATTACTTCGACGTTGCGCCGACCTACGGCGACGGCGAGGCGGAGATCAAGCTCGGCAATGCTTTGAAGCCATACCGGAAGGACGTTTTCCTCGCTTCGAAGACGACGAAGCGGGACGCCAAAGGGGCGCGCCGGGAGCTGGAGGGTTCGCTGCGGCAGTTGCACACCGACTATTTCGATCTCTATCAGTTCCACGCCGTGTCGAGCATGGAAGACGTAGAGAAGATCACCGGGCCCGGCGGGGCGGCGGAGCTGTTCGTCAAGGCGCGGGACGAGGGCAAAGCCCGTTATATCGGGTTCTCGGCGCATTCGGCCGAGGCGGCCGTCGCGCTGATGGAGCGGATGGAGTTGGCTTCGGTGCTGTTCCCGGTGAACTTCGTCTGCTTCGGCCAGGGGAACTTCGGACCGCAGATCATCGCCAAGGCGAAGGAGAAGGGCGTCGCCCGGCTGGCGCTGAAAGCGCTGGCCTATACACGGGTGAAGAAAGGCCAGCCGCGGCCGTACAAGAAGTGCTGGTACGTGCCCGTGGACCAGCGGGACAAGGCGGAACGGGCGCTGCGGTTCACGCTGTCGCAAGAGGTGACGGCGGCGATTCCGCCCGGCGACGAGCGGCTGTACGCAATGGCTCTGGAGCTGGCGGCGCGGTTCCGTCCGATGAGCGCGGCCGAGCAGAAGACGCTGCTGGCCGAGACAAGGGGCGTCGAGCCGATCTTTCGCGCTTGAGAAGAGGCGGCGGGCGGGTGAGGCGCCGCTTGGAAGATGGCGCGCGCCCGGGCGGTTTCCGATACCTTCCTACCGGGGGCCGGCCGGGCTGCTGTTGGGAGATCCTCAGAACATGTTCAACTGGTTACTCATCGGGATCGGCGACATCGCCGTCAAGCGCGTGATTCCGGCGATTCTCGAAGAGCCCCGAAGCGTTCTCTACGGGCTGGTGACGCGGCATCCGGAGAAGGCGAAGCCGTACGGGTGCAAAGTCTGGACGGACGCCCGCGAAGCGTTCGAAGACGAAGAGATCCAGGCGGTCTACGTGGCGACGCCGGTGGCGTTGCACGCCCCGCTGACGATCGCGGCGCTGGAAGCCGACAAGCACGTGCTGTGCGAGAAGCCGATGGCGCTGAACTACCGGGAGGCGCGGCAGATGGTGGGCGTGGCCGAGGCGGCGAACCGGCTGCTGGGCGTCGCCTACTACCGGCGGCTGTACCCTAAGGTGAACCGGGCGCGGCAGTTGCTCGAGGAGGGTGTGATCGGGCGCCCGCTGCTGGCCGAGATCCACTGCGCCGAGTGGTTCCCCGCCGAGAACGGCGAACGGCGGTGGCTGCTGGATCCGGCGATGGCCGGGGGCGGGCCGCTGTTCGACATCGGCTCCCACCGGATCGACGTGCTGAATTACTTCTTCGGGCGCCCCCGGCGGGTTTGCGGGCAACTGGCCAACGTAGTCCACGACAATCCGGTCGAAGACTGCGCTACGGCGCTCGTCGAGTACGAGACAGGCGTCCGGGGCATCGTGGACGTGCGATGGAACACCCACGTGGGGCGGGACGGGTTCCGGATCCTGGGCGTCGAGGGTGAAATGGATCTGACGCCTCTCAATGGGCCTCCGCTGGCGTATCCCGGCGGGTGTGAGGAGATACCGTGCCACGCCAACGTCCACCTGCCTCTGGTGAAGAACTTCGTGGATGCGGTCCTCGAGGGCGCGAGGCTGGTCTCCTCGGGCGAGACGGCGATCTGGACGGACTGGGTGACCGAGCAGGTGGTGCGGGGCTCCGCGCGGAAGAACTACACAGGGTGAGAGCGCTCCGGGTTCACCAGCGTCCGGGGATCGCATTGCCGCAGTCGGGGCAGGTGCTCCGGCCCTTCATGCGGTTTTCGGTCACGTGGAAGCCCACCCGCCGGACTAGGGTGGCGCCGCAATGGTGGCAGCGGGTATCCTCGAGGTCGCCCAGCTCTCCCGGCAGGTTCCCGGCATAGACGTAGTGCAGGCCGGCGCGGCGGCCGATCTCGGCGGCCCGCATGAGGGTTTCCGGCGGGGTGTTCGGCGGCCCGGTCATCTTGTAGTCCTTGTGGAAGGCCGTCACGTGCCAGGGGATGTCCGGTGAAATGCCGGCCAGGAACTCGGCGATCTGGCGGAGCTCCTCGTCGGAATCGTTGAAACCGGGCACGACGAGGGTGACGATCTCCATCCAGAAGCCCATCTGGTGGATACGGCGGATGGAGTCGAGGATCGGCTGCAAGCGGCCGCCGAGTTCCCGGTAGTTCTTCTCCTGGAAGCTCTTGAGGTCCACTTTGAACAAATCGAGCCAGGGGCGCAGGTACTCGAGCGCCTCGGGCGTGGCGTTGCCGTTGGAGACGAAGCCCGTCAGCAGCCCGGCAGGTCTGGCTTTCTTGAAGATGGCCACGGCCCACTCGGCGGTGATCAGCGGCTCGTTGTAGGTGCTGACGACCGACTCGGCGCGAGAATCCAGCGCGGCATGGACGAGTTGTTCGGGACTCACGGGGCGGATCGGGGCGACGGCTTTGGGATCGCGAATGGCCTGGGAGGTGATCCAGTTCTGGCAATAGGCGCAGTGCAGGTCACAGCCGAGCATCCCGAAGCTGAAGGCGACGGAGCCGGGGCGCACGTGGAAGAAGGGTTTTTTCTCGATAGGATCGGCGGCGACGCCGGCCACGTATCCCCAGGGCACGTAGAGTTTGCCGCCCTCATTGAAGCGGACTTTGCACACGCCCGGCTGGCCGTCGAAGATGGGGCACCGGTGGCCGCAAGCCACGCAGCGGATGCGGCGCTCGTCGAGGGGCTGAACCAGTTCCCCCTCGCGAACGTGCGTTTTCAGAACGTCGGCAAGGGCGGCCATACCTTTATTGTCGCCCGGAAACCCTCCCTGGCGGCCGCCAATCAGCGATGCGTCCGGCTCTCAGTGCGACTCGCAGGCCTCGGCGTGTCCCGGTGCGGAGCGGAACGCCAGCATCGCCCCGGTCAGATCTTCGATCCGCTTCGACATCTCTGCTTCGTCGCAGAGTAAGTCCCTCAGGGTGGTCTTGCCGAGCACTTCGGTCAGCACCGCCTGCACCGTACTCCAGAGTGAGCGGATCGAGCAGTCGTCGACATGGGCGCAGGCCTGCTCCCGGCCGGCATGCCGTTCGCAGAACGTAGGTCCGAACAAAGGTCCGCCGAGGAGCTCGAGAACGGTGGCCACCGAGATCTGGTCGGCTGGCCGGGCAAGCGTGTACCCGCCGGACTGGCCGCGAGCGCTCTGCACCAATCCCCCCATGCGGAGCAGGCGCATGAGTTTGGCCACGTTGGGGATGGAAAGACCCTCCGCTCGGCTGATCTCCGGGATGGTCAGGCTCTCTCCTTGACCACAGCGCGCCAGGTGCAACAGGCAGCGGAGCCCGTATTCCTCCTGGGCACTCAGTTTCATAGCAAATCCATTCTATCCTGATTCTGTCATATACGAAAGGAGAAGAGGAGCCGGAACTCTGTCGTCGCCAGGGCACGGGGCCGGAGTTATGACTTCTTTTCGTAGTAGGCTGCGTTGCGCTCGGCGAACTCCGCCCACTGCTCGGGCAGGTCTTCCAGCGCGAAGATGGCTTCCACCGGGCAGACCGGCACGCAGGCGCCGCAGTCGATGCACTCTTCCGGATCGATGTAGAGCATCTCCTCGGACTCGAATTCGGGCTCTTCCTTGGTCGGATGAATGCAGTCCACTGGACAGGCGTCCACGCAGGCCGTGTCCTTGGTGTTGATGCAAGGCTCGGCAATAACGTAAGCCATTGTCCCTCCTGTTGATAGGAAATATAGAGTTGTGCTTTGAGCGTAGCCAATCTATACCCTGTAGTCAAGTACCCCAAGGGGGTGGGGCTGGGGCATTTTCCCCCCTGCCAAAATCCACTATTCGCTGGTAATTCGCCTCGGTTTCCGGCATGATAACGAAAGGACTTGGAGGGGGGATGCCTGACAACAACCGGCAAGAGGTCCTTGTCGTTTCCTATTCCGAGATGGCCAAAGCGCTGCCCGGCGTCGAAGAAGCGCTGGCCGTTCCGGCGGAAGGGGCGCCGCGGCTCAAGCCGCGCGAGAAGATCGATTTCATTTTCCGGCTCCATGACGCGATGGAAGAGCTGCGGGCGTTGCCGGACCGGCCGGGGGTGCTCGTGACGCCCCGGGACCAGTTCGCTTCCTTGCTGCAGAGCGCCTTCGCCGAGGCGTCGGCCCGTAGCGGCCGGGTGAGCAGAGCGCCCGGGGTGAGCGCGCTCGAAGCGAAGTTCGACAAGACCGACGTCGGTTGGGCGAGCGTCGCTTGGGCGTGGCTGAAACGGGCCTTGCGGGGCCGCATCGGCTATGCGCGGCCGCAAAAGACCGGAGTGCTGCCCCGCCCGTTCCGGGCGGCGATCTTCGGCGATTGGGGGACGGGGCTCTATGGGGCGCCGGTGATCGGACGCAGCATCGCTGGGGACCCGGCGCCGGTGGATCTGGTGCTCCATCTCGGCGACACCTACTACTCGGGAACCGGCGGGGAGTTCGAGAAACGGTTCGATCCCCACTGGCCCGAGCGCCCCGGCGCGCTCCACCGGTCGTTGAACGCCAACCACGAGATGTATTCCGGGGGCCGGGCCTACCGCAAGACCGTCCGGAGCAAGTTCGGCCAGAAGTCCAGCGTGTTTTCTCTGGCCAACGACGACTGGCTGCTCATCGGCATGGACACGGCGCTCGAGGATCACAGCCTCAACGACGAGCAGGCGGCCTGGGTCGAGGCCCTTGTGGACGGCGCCGGGGGGCGGAAGGTCGTACTGTTTTCCCACCATCAGCCCTTTTCCCGGCTGGACAAGCAGGGGCCGAAGCTGATCGAGAAGCTGCGCCCCGTGCTGGACGGGCGCAAGATCTTTGCCTGGTACTGGGGCCACGAGCACCACTGCGTGCTCTACGAGCGGCATCCGAAGTGGGGCTTCTGGGGACGGTGCATCGGCCACGGCGGCATCCCCGAGTTCCGCCACGAGCTGCTCGGGCGGGCGCCGAAGAAGCCGTCGTGGAAGAGGTTCCCGGCTGCCGGCCTGATCCCGGGGTGCCGGGTGCTCAACGGCTCGAATGAGTTCCTGGGGAAACTGGCCCAGCAGTACAGCCCCCACGGCTACGCCACCCTGATCTTCGACGGCGCCAAGCTCATCGAGGAGATCCGCGACGCCCACGGCGAGGTGCTCCGGACCACCGAGCTCGATTGAGAGGCGGGCCAGGGCGGGCTGGGAATCCGGGGCGGCGGACAAAGATGCCCGCGACGATGGATTGGTGTGATTTCCAAATGTTGAGATGAATTCAGTGTTTTAACAAAACTCTTGGAACATTTGGTATAATCACTAAACGGAGGGTTCCCTTGGGTCACCCGCTATTGCTCGAGCCCCGACGGGGAACCTCTGGAGGTGAGACCCATGAAGCCGGCCGGATATGTGGCGGTGATCGGGGACGTTGTCGGTTCCCGCGAGGTGGAAGACCGCGAGGGGCTGCAGCAGCGGCTGCGGGAGCTGATGGGTGAGGTAAACCGGCGGTTTTCCGGGACGATCGCGGCGCGGTTCCTGCTGACTGCAGGCGACGAGTTCCAGGGGTTGCTGGGCGGCGCGGAGAGCGTCGGGGAGCTCTGCGGCCTGCTGCGGGCGGAGCTGGATCCGGTGGAGATCCGGCTGGGTTTCGGCGTCGGCGGGCTGGCGACGGCCTTGCAGCCGGAAGCGGTGGGCATGGACGGCGTGTGCTTTCACCGGGCGCGGGAGGCCTTGAATCGGGCCAAACAGACGGGCTCGCCGGTGGAGGCGGCGACGGGCGGCGACGATGGCGTATTCAAGGTTTATGGTAGTCTGTATGGCGCGCTGCGCCGAGGCTGGACCGCGCGGCAGCGGCTGGCCGTGGACTGGACGATGGCGGGCTTGAACGGGCGGCAGGTGGCCCGGCGGATGGGGATCGGGCCCAGCGCGGTGAGTCTGCATCTGAAAGCCGCCGAAGCCCGGGCGGTGCTGGCGGCGACGCGGGTCTGGGTGCGGGCGCTGGAGGCGGCGCTGGAAAGGGACGGCCGATGACTCGAATCTGCGCCACGTTCCTGCTGGTTCTGCTGGTTTCCGAGTACGGGTTTCGAAGCCGCAAGGACGCCATTGAGTCGCTGACGAAGGCGGGCGTCCGGGGGAGCGCAATCCGGGCGCTGGGGTGGCTGATCGCCTGGGCGGGGGCTCCGGTGACGGTGTGGGGCTGGCCGCAGGCGCTGGCGGCGGTTCTCTTGTGGGCGGCGGCGGAGTCGAGCGGTTGGTTGATCGGGCGGCGGTTCCGGGCCGGATGGGCCGCCGGCAGGGCGTTCGGGGGGCTCCGGGTGCATCTCGGACCGTTGTGGGCGACGGTGGCGGTGGCGGTGGTCTGGTGGGTGGCGCGGCGGGTAGTTCCGCTCCAGGCGGTGCAGCCGTTCGTGTGGGCGCCGGACGCGTGGATCGCCGCTGCGGCGGCGGTTACGGCGTTGTTCACCTGGGCGACGATGGTTACGGTGAGCGTGGTGGAAGCCGCCGGCGGGGGCACGGTCGAGCAGGAGCGCGCGCAGGACATGGGAGCGGGCGAGGTGATCGGCCTGCTGGAGCGGTACCTCGTCCTGTTGCTGGTCGCCGGGGGCGCGTTGAGCGGCGCGGCGTTCGTGATCGCCGCCAAGTCGGCGGCGCGGTTCCCGCAGTTCAAGAAGCCGGAGTTCGCCGAGTACTTCCTGATCGGCACGCTCTGCTCGGTGGGGCTGGCGGTGGCGGCGGGGCTGTGGCTGCGGTCGCTCTGAGAGCGATGCCGGACGGTGCGCGGCTGAAGGGGGCGCCGGAGGGGTGAAGATCTTCCTCTATTTCATCGGCAAGCCGCGGGATGTGCACGCCAACGCCATGGCTGCCGAGTACGTGAAGCGCTCCGGGCGTTATGCCGCCTGCGAGATGCGCGAGGTGCAGCCGAAGCGTTTCGATCCGTGGAAGAAGCATCCGGCGGCGGTGAAGGTGGCTCTGGCCCCCGGGGGCCGGGAGTTGGATTCGGCGGGATTTGCGGCGCTGATGGCGGGCTGGGAGCAGCGGGGCCGGGACGTGGTGTTCCTCGTCGGCGGCGCCGACGGGCTTCCGGACCAGTGGCAGGAGCAGGCCGACTTACGAGTTTCACTTTCCCCGCTCACCCTGCCCCATGAGCTGGCGCGGGTGGTGCTGGCCGAGCAGATCTACCGGGCCTTGGCGAGCCTGAGAGGCCATCCCTACCCGCGGTGACCGCCCTGGCGCCGGACGGCGCAGGATGGTGGGGCGCCCGCCCGGACAGAATGAGCGGCCGGGCGGGTACAGTGGTGGCTCTCGCCGCGAGGATACCTGAAGGCCAACGGGCGCCGGGCCCGAGCAGCGCAAGAAACGGGCAGCCCAAGGCGGGGCCATGGGGATTTTACGGAACAGATGGTCAGTGGTCTTCGGCTGCCGGGAGATCTTCTGGCGACACAATGGTTCGTTTCCGAGGCCGCTCACAGACGGGTGGGGGCACGGCGGCCTCCCTGGGGCCCGGGGCGGCCTCGGCGTGGTTCGTCTCACTCCGGGGGGATCCCGTGGGGTGGCGGCGAGTTGCTGCTACCGGTTTCGCGCCGCTTCCTTGATCACCGGCTCGAGCTGCCCGCCGACAAGCGGAGCCAGGACGTTTTCCCACCAGGTCCAGTCCGGCTCCTTGTCTTCGTGGGCGAGCCTGTTGGCGATCTTCTGAAACTGCGAAACGCCCAAGCTCCTGATCCGTTGTTCGACGAAGTTCGTGGCCGCCCTGATGGCAGCCTGCCGTTGCCGTGGCCCGAGGGCGGGACCCGCATACCGCGCCACGGCTTTGGCGGCGATACGGCCGGCCACCTTCCTGGCGGCGACGCGGAGCCAGCGGGTCATCTTGGCTCCGGCGGGCGCGGAAAGCCCGGACACGGCCACGTCGAACATCCCGTCGGCCAGGTCTCTCGCCGTGATATTCTCTCCTGCCAAGGCCCGGGCCCCGAGATCGGTGGAGTGCTGGGCGGCCGCGCCTGTCGCGGCCACCATCCCCTCCTGGCTCGCCGTGAGCGAGACGCCGGTGGCCGCTCCATAGGCGCTGGCGGCGCCGCCGGCGGCGACGGCCGCGTAGAACTTGATGCACATTTCCGCTTGCTTGGCGCCGCTTTCCACCATGTTTTGCCAGCGCGCGAATTCCTTCGCGGCGCGGCGCATAGTCACCGCGGCCTGGTTCAGATCCTGCCGGGCTTCCCGGTAGGCGCCCCGCACCCTGGCTGCCTCGGCGGCGCGGAGGTGCCTGGCCGCCTCCGGCAGGGTCATATCCAGCAACACCTTGAGCGTCAGGGAATCCGCCCCGCCGAAGATCCGGGCCCAATGGGAGAAGATCAGGTTGGCGAAGCCGCTGTTGTGGGCGGTGTCGTAGGCGGAGCGGACATTGTCCCGAAGCAAGCGCAGGTCGCTGTGGCCGAGGCCGATCAGCTCCCGCACCTTCTTGTCCTCTTCTTGCTCCACCTGACGGTGAACCGCAGCATCATCGACTACGATGACCATGACCGGAACGTAGTACCTCATCAGCAGATCTCTACCGGTGAGCGACTTGTAGACCCGCCGCCAATACTGTTGCGAGGATTTGAGCATTTGGACCCGCGCGAACAGCCGCCGGCGGTCGGGATCGTTCGGCGGCATCCGGCCGAGAAGGTCAGAGGTGTGCTGTAGTTCCTTGTTGTTCCGCTCGACCTGGATTTCAATTTGTCTCGCTGTGAGCGCCATTCGGCACCTCCTTTCTTCTGGTGGTCCGGGAGGTGAGGTTGCCGGCGCCCCAGGTCACCGGGACACGGCCGTCTTCCGCCAGGCGTAGCTCTCAGAAGACATGCACGTGGGCCGGCTCGGATCTCCTCCTGGACACATCGCACTCCTCCGCTCAGCCCACCACTGCCGCTCTGACTGATTTGGAGCGGACGGAACTGTCCGGCCGACTACTCTGGGGCGGGCTTACAGCGTTCCCCCTCCGTCGCGGGCCCTGGGGCGGCGTAGTGGTGCGAACTGGCGTTGTCTGCCATTCCGCCTCCAGTTAGGTAGCAGGCTGCTGTGTGGCAGCAGGGCAATTGTAACCCAAAAAAGTAGTTTCAGAACAAAAAATCTTGTGCTCTGGAATTACTTGATCGCCCCCGTCCCCGGCGCGAGGCGGGCTGTTGCGGGGCACATGACCTCGCCGGCGGGCGTATCGCCGCCCCATGGGCTTCCGTATCGCACCGTCGCCGTGGGTTGGCGGTTCCTCCGAGAGAGCGGGTCAGAAGTGGGCGGAAGGGCTCGGCCGCGGCGTCTTGTGTTCGAACTCCGGCGTGGTTTTTTCGGTGAGGGCGCCAGAGGGGGCGCGGACGAGGAGGAGCGTGGGGAGGTGGAGGGCGAGGGCGGTGGCGTAGCCGTCTTCTTCGCCGAGGACGAGGAGGGCGGTGGCGAAGGCGTCGGCGCGGGCGCAGGAGGGGTCGAGGACGGAGACGGAGGCCAGGCGGTGGCGGATGGGCCGCAAAGTGCGCGGATCGATGATGTGGGAATAGCGGACGCCGTAGCGCTCGAAATAGTTGCGGTAGTCGCCGGAGGTGGCCAGGGCGGCGTCTTCGAGGGGGATGACGCGCTGGACAGGGCGTGAGGCCGGCCGGGCGGGAGCGGCCGGGGAGCCGTAGGCGGGCCGTTCGATGCCCACGCGCCAGGGGCGGCCGGACGGGGCACGGCCGGAAGCGTAGACCTCGCCGCCGACTTCGATCAAGAAGTCGCGCCAGCCGGCCTTCCGGAGCCGGAGGGCGAGGCGGTCCACGGCGTAGCCTTTGGCGATGCCGGAGAGGTCGAGCCGGACGGCGGGGTGGAGCTTGCGGATGGTGGAGGCGGCCTCGTCGATCGAGATCTTGTCCCAGCCGACGCGGGCGCGGAGGCGGCGCAGTTCGGTCTGCGAGGGCTCCTGGAATTGTCCCGAAGGGCCGAAGCCCCAGGCGTCCACCGCGGGCGCGATGGTGACGTCGAAAGCGCCGCCGGTGGCGCGGCCGACTTCCCGGGCCGCAAGCAGCACGTCGAGGAGCTCGGGAGAAACGTGGAACGGTTCGGTAGAGGGGTGCTGGTTCAGGCGGGAGAGCTCGGAGTCTTCCCTGAAAGTGGACATGCGGGCATCGACGGCGGCGAGGGTGGAGCGGATGAGTTCGGCGAGGCGGTCACGCTCGTCCGGGGCCAGTGGGCCGGCGGCGAGCTGGACGGTGTAGGTGGTCCCCATGGTTTCGCCCTCGAAGCGGTGCGCGGCGGGCTCCGGGGCAGGGGAGCAGGCGGCGAGCAGGAGAAGCGCTACGCCGGCGGCGGGGCGTTTCGAGGGATACAGGCTCATGGCTGCCGCGCACATTCTCTCAGATCGGGCGGCGGCGAGGGGGGCGGTGGAAAGGAAGCGGCCCGCTCAGGGTTTACGGCGCAACACCGGCGGCTTGTCGTCGTCCTCTTCGGTGGGCTTCTTGACCGATTCGTCGCGGGTGATCACCCCCACGCGGCGGCGGACCTTGGGCCGGTTGGCGAGGCGCGATTTCCGCAACTCGGGATTCAGGAATTCCCGCAGCCGCTTTTGGACCTTGACGAATTCGGAGGTGGTGACCAGGTACTCGGGCTTGGCCGGGAGGATCGTCTCCATCTCTTTCTGAGCGGCCTGAATGCGGTCGTCGGTCATCGGGTGGCTGCGGAAGACCGAGGCGATGGCGCTGGGCTTGGTCTTCTGGAGCGAAGCGAGTTTCTCGAAGAAATCGACGAAGGCGGTCGGGTCGTAGCCGGCGGCATAGAGGTACTGCAGGCCGAGGTAGTCGGCCTCGCGCTCGAAGGCGCGGGAGAACTGCATGAAGGCGACGGGCAGCGCCACGCCCGCCGCTTGGGAGATGGCATAGCCGCCCCAGCCGCCGGTGAAGATGATGAGCGGGATGGTGGCCAGGTTGGCGATCTGGCCGCGGGTAGCCTGGCGGGTGCCGTGGCGAGCGGCGACGTGGGCGATCTCATGGGCGAGGACGCCGGCCATCTCCGCTTCCGTTTCAGCTTTGAGAATCAGGCCGGTGTGGACGTAACAGAAACCGCCGGGCAAGGCGAAGGCGTTGATTTCGGGGCTGACGATGACCTTGAACTGGAACGGGATGCGGGTGTCGGAATGCCGGGCGAGGTTCTGGCCGACGCGGTTGATGTACTCGGCGATGACGGGATCGTCTACGATCTTGGCCTGGCGCTCGATCTGGTCGGCGAACTGCTTGCCCATGGCGATCTCTTTCTCGATGGAGTAGAAGTTGAGCTTGCCATCGACGTCGCGTTCGCCGATCTTGGTGACGTCGTCCTTGGGCTTCTTTTTCTTCTTACCGGCCGACGCCGGAGCGGCCGTGAGGCTGAGCGCCAGGACGGCAGCGGTGAGAATGCGTGTCCAGTGCATGGCTGCGCCCCTGTTCCGTTATTTCTAGTGTACCCGGTCCCGGTCGGGATCCTCCCCTGTTTGGATGCGGCCCGGCAGAACTGCGTTCCCGGAAAACGGCTAGTCCAGCTCGCCGACGCGGTGCAGTTTCATGATGTTGGCGGGCCCCATGCGGCCGACGGGGAAGCCGGCGAGGATGACGACCATGTCGCCGGGTTCGAGGCCGGCGCGGGCCCGAAGCAGACGATCCACCGTGACCAGCACCTTGTCGGAGGACTCCTGCACGGGGACGAGCAGAGGCCGGACGCCGTAGACCGCGTTGAGTTGCCGGACGACGGCGGCCGATGGGGTGAAGGCGTAAATAGGCACCGGCGGGCGGTAGCGGGCGACGAGGCGGGCGGTGGCGCCGCTGTTGGTGAACACGGCGATCGCAGAAGGGGCGGCAAGACGGGCCGCCCGATAAGCCGAGTCGGCGACGATCTCAGCGGACCCGGGATGCGAGGCGACGGGGGAGCGACGGAAGCCGCCCCGGTGATGGGCGGCATCGGCTTCGGTGGCGATGCGGGCCATCATGCGGGCGGCTTCGACGGGGTAACGGCCGGCCGAGGTTTCAGCCGAGAGCATCACGGCGTCGGTGCCGTCCTCGATGGCGTTGGCCACGTCGGAAACCTCGGCGCGGGTGGGAACCGGGCTGGAAATCATGGATTCCAGCATCTGGGTGGCGGTGATGACGAACTTGGCGCGTTCGCGGCACCGCTCGATGATCGCCTTCTGGATCTGGGGGACTTTCTCGAGGGGCATTTCGACGCCCAGGTCGCCGCGAGCCACCATGATGCCGTCGGAGACCTCGAGGATCTCGTCGAAGTTCTCCCAGGCCTCCGGCTTTTCGATCTTGGCGATGATGGGGAGGGCGGCGCCGGCTTTTTCGAGGAAGCGGCGGAGGTGGAGCACGTCGTCGGCGCGGCGGACGAAGGAGAGGGCGACGAGGTCGATGCCGGCGGCGAGGCCGAACTCGAGGTCGGCGATGTCCTTTTCGGTGAGCGAAGGGGTGCTGACGGCGACGCCGGGAAGGTTGACGCCCTTGCGGTCGCCGATGGGTCCGCCGACGACGACGCGGCAGCGGACCGAGTTCCCGTCGGACGAGAGCACGCGCAGCTCGACGCTGCCGTCGGCGATCAAGACGCGGTCGCCGGGCTTGACGTCGCGGGGGAAGTCCGGGTAGTTGATGGTGGCGCGTTCGGAATCGCCCTCGACGGTTTCGGTGGTGAGGGTGAAGACGTCGCCTTCGATGAGTTCGCAGGCGCCGCCGCGAAACGTGCCAAGGCGGATCTTCGGCCCTTGAAGGTCCAGCAGGATCGCTTCTGTGTGGCCGGTCTCGGCGGCAAGGCGGCGGACGGCGTCGATGCGGGCGGCGTGTTCGACGTGGGTTCCGTGGGAGGCGTTGAGGCGGAAAACGTCCACGCCGGCTTCCATTAGGCTCCTGATGGTTTCGGGCGAATCGGAGGCGGGACCGAGGGTGGCGACGATCTTGGTGTTTCGCATGAGGCGGGCTGCGGTACGATAACTGCTTTGTCCATTATGTCGCTTCTACACGTGGTGCTGCTGGCGATCGTTCAGGGGTTCACGGAGTTTCTGCCGATCAGCAGCTCGGCCCACCTGGCGATGATGCCGTGGCTGTTCCACTGGGCGGACCAGGGGCTCACCTTCGACATCGCGCTGCATTTCGGGACGCTGGCGGCGGTGGTGGTCTACTTCTTCCGGGACTGGCTGCAGATCGGGGCCCAGGCGTTCGGGCTGGGGTACCGGCCGTCGCCGGAGCTGGCCCGGAACCCGCGGCTGTTGTGGCTGCTGATGGCGGCGACGGTTCCGGTGGGGGTGGCCGGCCTGGCCTTGAAGGACTACGTCGAGACGGTGCTGCGCAGCCCTTACGTGATCGGCGGGATGCTGATCGGGGTGGGGCTGCTGATGGGCTGGGCGGACCGGATAGGGCGGCGCGAGAAGGACCTTGGCACGATCGGGACGGCGGATGGGCTGATCGTCGGGGCGGCGCAGGCTTTGGCCATCGTGCCGGGCACCTCGCGCAGCGGGATCACGATCACGGCGGGGCTGTTCCGGGGGATCGGCCGGGAGGCGGCGGCGCGCTTCTCGTTTCTGCTCTCGACGCCGGCCATTGCCGGGGCGGCGCTGAAGGCCTGGCTGGACCTGGCTGGGCAGGGCGGAGTGGCCCCGGGGATGTGGACTCCGTTCCTGGTGGGGATGGCCGTGAGCGCGGCGACCGGCTGCGTGGTGATCGGCTTCTTCCTGAAGTTCCTGAGGCGGCACACGCTCAGGTTTTTTGTTGCGTACCGCGTGGTTTTTGGGATAATACTTATAGCTCTGGCTGTCTTCCGTCACCCGACGGGATGAAAATATTGGGTCCTACGCCGTTCCGGCGGCTGAACGAAGCCGGCGGACTGTTTCTTCTCTCCGTCTCCCTGTTTCTCACCCTAAGCCTGATCTCGTATCACCCGTCGGACCCGTCGTGGAACACGGCCACCGGTTCGGTGGCGCCGCTGAACTTGACTGGCACGGTCGGGTCGCACCTGGCGGACCTGCTGCTGCAGGCGCTGGGGCTGCCCTCCTTTCTTCTGCCTTTCTTCCTGGTGGCGCTGGGCTGGAAGTGGGTGCGCTCGCAGCCGGTGGACCATCCGTGGCTGCGGGTCGCCGGAGCCGCGTCGCTGACGACGGCGGCGGCGGCGCTGCTGGCGCTGATTCCGGATTGGCGTCTGTATGAGGGAGTAATCGCGCCGGGGGGCGTAGCGGGGATGCTGCTGGCGGGGACGCTGGTCTCGGTGCTGAACCTGGCCGGCACGCTGCTCGTGCTGCTGACCTGCTTCCTGCTTTCGCTCTACTTGCTCTCCAGCTTTTCGTTCGCCCGACTGGCGCCGGCGGCCGAGCGCGTGAGGGGGCCGGTGGAATGGCTGGCAGGCTGGTGGGGCAGTCTGCGGCTGCGGCGCGGAAGAGGAGCGACGGAAGAGGTTCCCGAGGAGCGCGTGCGGGAGCGCGCCGCGCGGATGGCCCGGGTGTTCCAGCGGGACGACGCCGCCGGGGACGAGGCGGTGGAGCCTGAGGAAGCCTACCAGGAAGAGGACGTGGAGATTCCGATTCACACGCTCGAGGACATGCCACCTCCCCCGAGTCCCGAGCCGGACGGGTTGGAGGAAGCCGGGGTTCCGGCCGAGGCGCGCAGCCTGCCGACAGCGCCGGCCGCCCCGGGCGCTGAACGGCCCGAGGAGTACCGGCTTCCTTCAACCGATTTGTTGAGCGAGCCGCCGTTGCGGAACCCTTACAACGAGGCGGAGCTGAAGGCGATTGCGGCGGCGATCCGGTCCAAGTTCGAGGAATTCAACATCCGCGGCTCGGTGGTGCAGATCAACCACGGTCCGGTAGTGACGACCTTCGAGTTCAAGCCGGAGCCGGGGATCAAGTACAGCCGGATCACGTCGCTGACCGACGACCTGTGCCTGGGGCTGGAGGCCGAGTCGATCCTGATCGAGCGCATTCCGGGCAAGCCGACGGTGGGCATCGAAGTGCCGAACCGCAAGCGGGAGATCATCAGCCTGCGGCAGGTGATCGAGTCCGATGAGTTCCGCAAGTTGAAGTCGCGGCTGCCAGTGCCGTTGGGCAAGGACATCAACGGGCGGATCCGGCTCACCGCGCTCGAGAGCATGCCGCATCTGCTGATCGCCGGCTCGACGGGCTCGGGCAAGAGCGTAATGCTGAACTCGACGCTGATGGCGACGCTCTACCGGGCCACACCGGACGAGGTGCGGATGATTCTGGTGGATCCGAAGCGGGTGGAACTGGGCATCTACGAGGACATCCCGCACCTGCTGACGCCGGTGATCACCGATCCGCGGAAGGCGACCAACGCGCTGCGCAACGCGGTGGTCGAGATGGAGCGGCGCTACAAGCTGCTGGCGGCGTTGAGCGTACGGAACCTGGAGCAGTACAACCGCAAGGTCCGGGCGTTGTTGGAGCGGCGGCGGACGATCACGCCGGAGGCGGAGGGGCCGGGTTGGGAGCAGTTGCGGCCGCTGCCCTACATCTTGATCGTCATCGACGAGCTGGCGGACCTGATGATGGTGGAGCGGGCGAACGTGGAGGCTTCAGTGGCGCGGCTCTCCCAGATGGCGCGGGCGGTGGGCGTGCATCTGGTGCTGGCGACGCAGCGGCCGAGCGTGGACGTGATCACCGGGCTGATCAAGAACAACCTGCCGGCGCGGATCAGCTTCCGGGTGGCGACGCGGTTCGACTCGCGGACGATCATCGACACCATGGGGGCCGAGCGGCTGCTGGGCAAGGGCGACATGCTGTTCCTGCCGCCCGGCTCGTCGCGGCTGATCCGCCTGCACGGGGCCTTCGTCAGCGAAGAAGAGATCACGGCGGTGGTGGAGTTCTGGAAAGAACAGGCGCGTCCCGAATACGACGAAACGTTCCTCCTGGCGCCGCCGGAGGACGGCGAGGCCGGCGAGGGCGGTGAGGAAGTGGATCGCGACGATCCACTCTACGAGCAGGCCGTGCGGGTGGTGCTCGAGATGGGCAAGGCCTCGACGTCGATTCTGCAGCGGCGGCTGCGGATCGGCTACGGGCGGGCGGCCCGGCTGCTGGACATCATGCAGAAGGAGGGCATCATCGGGCCGCCGGACGGCAGCCGGCCGCGCGAGGTGCTGAAGGCGCCGGACTGGCTCGAAGAGGTGGAGCGGCAGTTGCGATAGCGCCGGGGCCGGCCTTCGCGCGACGCCCGCCGTTCCCGTTTCCTGCGTGCCGTAGGATGAAGAGGAGCTGCGCCATCCGGCGCGCGAAACGATGCGGATTCAGATCGACGCCACTCCTCTGCTGCTGCGCAGCGCCGGGGTGAAGAACTACCTCTACTACTGGCTGCGGGCGCTCGAGGAAGAGGCGGGCGAGGACGAGATCCTGGCGTTCCCGTATCTGGAAGAGTTCGGCGCGCTGACCCACGAGGGCTCGGTGATCGCGCCGGCGGGGACGTGGCCGCGGCTGGGGCTGCTCTACTTCGTCAACGTGCCGGGCAACCGGGCGATCGACTGGATCGCGGCGCGCGGCGACGTCTTCCATGCCTCGAACCAGGTGCGGAACCCGCCGCGCAACGTGCCGCTGACGGCGACGATCCACGACATGACCTGCTGGCTGATGCCGGAGCTGCACACGCCGGCGAACGTGCGGGCGGACCAGAACTTCGCCGAGAAGGTGCTCACGCGGGCGGCGGGGCTGATCGCCGTGTCGGAGAACACGCGCCGGGACGCGATCCGCCTGCTGGGGCTGGATCCGGAGAAGGTGTGGACGATTCACTCCGGGGTGGCGGAGAGTTTCTTCCAGGTAAGCGAAACGGACGTGCGGCGGGCGGCGGAGCGCTACCGGCTGGAGCGGCCGTACGTCTTGTTCGTCGGCACCATCGAGCCGCGCAAGAACCTCGATACGCTGATCGACGCCTACGCGGGGCTGCCGGAGAGCGTGCGGCGGGAGGTGGAGCTGGTGGTGGCCGGGCCGGCGGGCTGGGCCGCGGAGCGGACGCGGCGGCGGCTGGAGGCGGGCGCACCGGGCGTGCGGTATCTGGGTTATGTTCCGGAAGAAGACCTGCCGGGGCTGACGGCAGGGGCGGCGGTGTTTGCCTACGTCTCTCTCTACGAGGGCTTCGGGTTCCCGGTGGCGCAGGCGATGGCGTGCGGCGTGCCGGTGGTGGTCTCGAACGTCTCCTCGTTGCCGGAGATCGCCGGCGAGGGCGGCCTGGCGGTGGATCCGCGGAGTCCGGCGGAGATCGCGGCGGCGCTGGACCGGCTGCTGGCGGACGCCGGGCTGCGGGAGAAGCTGGGCGCCCGGGGCCGCGAAATTGCGCGGCGCTACCGCTGGAGCGAGTGCGCGCGTCGATCGCTCGAATTCTTTCACGCCGTGGCGGACTGAACGGGCAACCCGGTTGCCGTAGCGGGCGGCGGCGGTGAGAGGATGGAAGAGGGGGGCGCGAGGAGGCTGTTCTCATCCCGGGGGAAAGAGAGCCAGATGAGCGCAACGCGAAGTTTGCCGCGGGTTGCGGTGACGATGGGAGACGCGGCGGGCGTGGGGCCCGAGCTGTGCCTGCGGCTGCTGCAGGAGCCGGAAGCGCTCGGGGCGGCCGTGCTGCTGGTGTTCGGCGACGCCGCGCTGCTGAGGCGGGTGGCGCGGGCGTGCGGGCTGCCGGAACCGGGGCGGGTGGTGGCGGCCGGAGAGTTCCAGCAGGGCGCGACGCCGGAGGGCCCGGCGGTGGTGGACTTCGCGAATCTCGACGCTGGGGCCGTGCGTCCGGGTCAGGTGCAACCGGAGTGCGGGCGCGCTGCGTATCAATACATTGAGGCGGCGGTGAAAGCGGCGCTGGAAGGCCGGGTGGCGGCGATTGCCACGGCGCCGATCAACAAGAAAGCGCTGCGGGCCGCCGGAGTTCCCTACCCGGGGCACACCGAGATGCTGGCGGCGCTCACCGGGAGCCGGCGGGTGTGCATGATGCTGGCCTCCGAAGAGTTGACGGTCAGCATGGCGACCGGGCACATTGGTCTGAACCGGGTACCGCAATCGCTCTCGGTGGAGCGGGTGCGGGAGACGATCGCGCTCACCGCCGGGGCGGTGGAGCGGTTCCAGGGGCGGGCGCCGCGGCTCGGCGTCTGCGGATTGAACCCGCATGCCGGCGAGCACGGGCTGTTCGGGGAGCAGGAGGAAGAGAGGTTCATCGAGCCGGCGATTCGCGCGGCCCGGGAGGCGGGCATCGACGTGGAGGGCCCCGTCCCGCCGGACACGGCTTTCGTGCCGGAGCGGCGGCGGCGCTGGGACGCGATCGTGTGCATGTACCACGACCAGGGCCACATCCCGTTCAAGATGCTGGCCTTCGACACCGGGGTGAACATCACCCTGGGGCTGCCGCTGGTGCGGGTTTCCGTGGACCACGGTACGGCGTTCGACATCGCCTGGACGGGGCGGGCGCGGGTGCGGAGCATGATCGAGGCGGTGCGCTGGGCGGCCCGGCTGGGAGCGGCGGAAAAGGCGCGGCGGAAGAGTTGAAGCGGCTATGTACGTAGTGGTTGCAGACGATCTCTCGGGCGCCGCCGAAACCGGCGGCGTGGCGGTGCGGTACGGCCTGATAGCGGAAGTGGCGTTGGACGAGATCCCGGAGTCGCGCCCGCAGGCTCTGATCGTGGATACGAACACGCGCTCGCTGCCGGGGCGCGATGCGGCGGAGCGAATCGTGGCGCTCGGACCGGCTCTGGAGCAGATCCGCAAGCTCCGGCTGTTCAAGAAGGTCGATTCGGTGTTACGCGGCCCGGTGGCGGCCGAGGCGGCGGCGCTGATGGAAGCGGCGGGCAAGGCGCGGGCGCTGCTGGTTCCGGCGAATCCGGGCATGGGGCGGGTGATTCGGGACGGCCGCTACTGGATGGGGGGGCGGCCGGTGGAGGAGACCGACTTCCGGTTCGATCCCGAGCACCCGGTGCGGACCTCGGACGTGGTGAAGATGGCCGGAGCGGCGCCAGCGGGGGCGCCGGTGACCGTAAGGAAGCCCGGTGAGCCGCTGCCGGAGAAAGGGATCGTCATCGGTGAAGCGGCGTCGGCGGAAGACCTGGAGACGTGGGCCAAGGCCTGCGACGAGCGGACGCTGGCGGGCGGGGCGGCGGAGTTCTTCGCCGCGTATCTCGAGGCGAAGGGGCACGCGCGGGCCCCGGCGGGCGAGACGGCGATGGCGCCGGAAGAGCGGATCCTGATCCTGTCGGGGAGCGCGTCGGCGGTGAGCCGGGAGCAGCTCCGGGAGTTGCGGCGGCGGGGGATTCCGCTGGTGGAGATGCCTCCGGAGCTGTACCCGGCGGCGGGCCGGGTGGACCCCATCATCCACGAGTGGGCGCTCTCGGTGGCGTATACCTTCCGGCGGACGGGGCGGGTGATTGCGGCGATCGGACGGCCGCCGCTACCGGGACAGCCGCGGGCCGCCCGTTTCGCCGCATACCTGGCGGAGATGGCCGCGCAGGTGCTGGAGCGCTATCCGGCCCGGCACATCTGGGTGGAAGGCGGCGCGACGGCGGCGGCGCTGGTTCGGCGGCTCCGCTGGAAGCGGCTGGAAGTTGTCGAAGAGCTACGGCCGGGCGTAGTCCGGCTACGGCCGTCCGGCCAGGAGACGCCGTTGATCGTAGTCAAACCGGGCAGCTACGACTGGCTGGAGCTGCTGGGGGCGGCGGTGGCGAAGGAGGACCACACGGCGCGGCGGGGGTGAAGCTGCGCGCAGCGGTCGACTGGTATCGGCCAGCCGGGCAGCGGGGAGGAACGTGCCGAGGGAGGGTTTGCTATCCGTCTCGCTCGAGAATCCGGCGGAGCCGCTCTCTGGTGCGTCGATGAGAGCCTTCGGAGTGGTGGGCGCGACAGGACTCGAACCTGTGGCCTCCTGCGTGTGAAGCAGGCGCTCTAACCAACTGAGCTACGCGCCCGACGAATGAATTCCGCGGGTGTCGGTGTGCCGTCTGCGGGAGAAGCCGCGGGCGCTCGGTGGAGCTCGCGCCTCTGTCGCTGCAACCGTCTTCGCGCAGACCGCTCCCGGACGACAAGCTGCAGCCCGGCCGCAACGGCGTTCACCTCGCTCATTATATCAAGCCTCTGGTTTCCGGAACGATTGCCTCGGCGCGCTGGCTCGGATCTTCTGCTCTTCGCCGCTCCCGGCGCGGTCCGCCGCCGGACAACTCACGTGCGAATTCCACCGGACAACTCACATGCTAATAACACGCTCTCCGGTGCGGATCGACACTTCAGAGGCAGGTTCGATATCATTGCAGCACGGTTTCGCAGGAGGACTTCGGATGGAGATCGATTTGAACCTCGGCCATATGCCGCCCCCGCCCGCGAAGAAGGACTGGAGGATCGGGTGCATTGGGGCCGGCTTCATCATGCGGGACATCCATCTGGTCGCTTACCGTGAGGCCGGCTACAACCCGGTGGCGATCGCCGATCCTGATCCGAAGGCCGTCGAGGAGGCCGCCTCCCGGCACGCAATCCCGAAAACCTATGCGAGCGCGGCGGAGATGATGGCCGATTCCGAGATCGAGGTGCTCGATATCGCCGTGCCGCCGCATCTGCAGCTCCAGGTGATTCGCGAGGCGGTCCGGCACGCGGATCACATCAAGGGGATCCTGGCGCAAAAGCCGCTGGGGGTGAACTTCGAGGAGGCGCGGGAGATCGTCCGTCTGTGTGAGGAGGCAGGGATCGTTCTGGCGGTGAATCAGAATATGCGCTACGACCAGTCGGTCCGGGCGGCGAAGACCCTGTTGGAGCGCGGATATCTGGGCGAGCCGGTGCTGGGCACGATCGAGATGCGCGCCATTCCGCATTGGAAGCCGTGGGCGCGGCTCTACGGGCGGCTGACACTGCTCATCATGAGCATCCACCACCTGGACACGTTCCGCTATTGGTTTGGCGATCCGGAAACAGTCTACGTGAGCGCGCGGACCGATCCGAGGACGAAGTTCGAGCACACCGACGGCGTGACGCTCTACGTGCTCGAGTACGCCAATGGCCTGCGCGCTGCGGGCTGGGACGACGTATGGTCGGGTCCGGCCCACGAGGGCGGGGCGTCGGACATTTACATCAAATGGCGCGTGGAGGGCGCCGAAGGCATCGCTCAGGGCACCATCGGGTGGCCGGCCTATCCGAATCGCCAGCCGAGCACTCTGGCTTTCTCGACGATGAGACAGCCCGGCGTCTGGTTCCGTCCCGAGTGGAAGGAGGTCTGGTTCCCGGACGCCTTCCGGGGTACCATGGGCATGCTGCTCGAGGCGCTGAACACGGGCGGGGAGCCGGCGGTGAGCGGCAGGGACAATTTGAAGACGATGGCTCTGGTCGAGGCTTGCTACCGCTCGATCGCCGAACACCGGCCGGTGAGCCCTAGAGAGATTCTGGAGGGTGACTGACGATGAAACTCGGACTGATCAATTCGGCCTGGCTGGGCTCCCCGGTGGGGACGGAAGAAGGCATCCGGAAGACGAAGCAGATCGGCTTCGACACCATCGACATCTTCGCCGATCCCTTAGAGATCGACGTTCGCGAGAAGAAGCTGATCATCGACACCTGCCGGGAAGTGGACCTGCCCATCGTCTCGGTCTGCTGCGTGGCCTTGGGGATCGCCGATTTCAACGCCCCGGTGCGTGACTTCCACGTGGACCGCTGCGAGGCGTATCTGGACATGTGCTATGAGTTCGGGGCGCGGAATCTGCTGCTGGTGCTTGGTGAGTACGTCTGGCAGCAGGAGGTGATCCAGCCGGAGGATCAGTGGCAGTGGGCGGTGGAGAACGTCCACTATCTCGGCGACTACGCCGAGTCCCTGGACCTGGAGATCGCCATCGAGCTGGAACCCTTCCGGCTGTCGCTGATCAACGATCTCGAGAAAATGAAGAAGTTCCTTGACGACGTCGGCCATGAGGCGGTGAAGGCGAACCTCGACATCTCGCATCTTGCGTTGGTGGGAGTGAAAGCGGAGGAGATCCACCCGTTGAAGGGCCGCATCGCTCACGTACACTTCTCCGATTGCGACGGCAAGGTGCATGGCGATCTGCCGCCGGGCCGGGGCGTGGTGGATTTCCCGCCCTACCTGCGGGCGCTCAAAGAAGTGGGCTTCGACGGCACGGTGAGCATCGAGCTGGAGTATTCGCCCGAGCCCGACAAGATCGTCGAGTGGGTGGAAGAAGCCTACCGGGAGACGGACCGGCTCATGCGGGAGGCGGGGATCCGCGGTTAGGCTGAAGCTTGCTGTTGCGCGGAACATCCGCGACATTGGGGCGGAGCGAGGTTGACACGTACCGCGTAGGGCCCGATAATAAAGTTGCGGTTGAGAGGGCTGCAACAGCGGTCCGTTGAACGAAGAGTCACTCGGCCGCATTTTTCTTGCGCACCTGCTTTACCTCGACGACGCCGGTTCTGTCCCCAACGCAAACGAAGGCTATTACGTGCTAGGTGGGGTCTCTGTGTATGAAGCTCAGGCTGACTGGTTTTCACGCCAGCTTGACGATTTGGCGCAGACCATAAACCCCGCAGATCCGGCGAGCGTGGAGTTCCACGCTTCGGAGATCTTCTCACGCCGTACTATCCCGTGGAAAGGAATGACCCGCGACGACGCCCGGGGCGTGATCATGGCTGTGTTAAAGATCATCGCCGACAGTTACGCGTCAGCACGAGTGTTCGCTTGCGCGGTGGAGAAAGCTTCGGTTTCGACCGGTACCGATGTGGTCGAGCTTGCATTCGAAGATCTTTGCAGCCGGTTCAGTCTTTATCTCGACCGGTTGCGGGCTCAGGGGGACAGGCAGCGGGGCTTAGTGATCCTGGACAGGACCACCCGTGAGACTTCTCTTCAGCGCTTGGCCCGAGAGTTCCGCTCGTTGGGCACGCGGTGGGGCAATACTCTCCGCAACCTCGCGGACATACCGTTCTTCGTTGATTCCCGTGCTTCCCGGTTGATTCAGTTCGCCGACCATGTCGCCTATGCGGTTTTCCGGCGCTACAATGCTGGAGACACCCAATACTTCGACATCATCGCTCCGCGGTTCGACGCGGCCGATGGCAGGATCCACGGTCTCTCCCACAAGCTCGCTCAAGGAGTTCCTTGCCTTTGCCCCGCGTGCCTGAGCAGGCAGATCAGCGGCCCACTTTCTGATTGATTGCCAGCCTCCTACGCCGGCGTTATACCAGAGCAGCAGCATGGGACACGCCTGCGGGCCCGGAGCAGGGATTCGCGTTCGTGATGTGACTCCGGATGGCTGCGATAGATTGAGCGCGGGTAATAAGATGGAGTCCCGGCTGGAGGCGACTCCCGTCAATCGAGTCCACGATGGGTTAGCTCGGCGTGAAGCCCCTCTCGGGCAGCGGCGACGGGAGTGGAGGGGCGTGGAAGAAAAGGAGGCAAACAATGATCCGGCTGACAATCGCATTCTTTGTAGGTCTGCTTACTGCTGTTTCCGCCGCGCCTCCCAATATCGTCTTCATCATGGCCGACGACATGGGGTGGGGCGACGCGGGGGTCTACGGCCAGAAGCGGATTCACACGCCCGAGATCGATCGCATGGCCCGCGAAGGGCTGCGCTTTATGCAGGTCTATTCCGGGCACCCGGTCTGCGCACCGTCACGGAATGTGCTCATGACGGGGCAGCACACGGGTCACACGACCATTCGAGGCAACTTCGGCGTCACTGGCGGGGTGCGGGGCCTCGGCGGAGGCCGGAACAGGATCCCTCTGCGCGCCGAAGACGTGACCGTCGCCGAGGTGCTCGAGGGGGCCGGCTACGTCACCGGGATTACGGGAAAATGGGGCCTTGGTGAGCCGGGTACGCCCGGGACGCCAAACAAGCAGGGCTTCGATGAGTGGTTCGGCTACCTCAACCAGCGCCGCGCCCACACCTATTACCCCACGTTTCTGTGGTTCAACGAAGCGAAGTTCGATCTCACCGGCAACGCCCGCGGTGAAATGAGCCAGTATACGCACGACCTGTTTACCGGCTTCGCCCTGAATTTCATCCGGCGGCACGCCGGGGAGCGATTCTTCCTGTACGTCGCCTACACGATTCCGCACCGGGCGTTCCGGGTCCCTCAGCTGGGCGAATATGCAGACAAGCCGTGGGAGCCGGAACAGAAGGCGTACGCGGCGATGATCACGCGGATGGATGCCGACATCGGACGGATCCTGGAGTTGCTCGACGAGCTGGGCTTGAGCGAGAGGACGATTGTCTTTTTCACGTCGGACAACGGGGCCGCCGATCGCTACGACGGGCTCTTCGACAGCGCCGGCCCGTTCCGCGAGGAGAAGGGCTCGGTTTACGAAGGTGGGATCCGGGTGCCGATGATCGTGCGGTGGCCGGGCCATGTGCCCCAAGGCGAGACGGACGGCGAGACCGTCTGGTATTTCGCGGACTTTCTCCCGACGGCCGCCGAGCTGGCCGGCATCGAGGCGCCCGGAAACATCGACGGAGTCAGCGTCGTGCGGGCGTTGCTGGGCGAGCCCCTGGAGATGGAGGGCCGGTATCTGTATTGGGAGTCGCATTCGCGCGGGTTCCACCAGGCCGCACGGCGGGGCCGATGGAAGGCGGTGCGCCACGGGCTGAATGCGCCGATCGAGCTGTACGACCTGAGCAGGGATCCCGGCGAAAAGCACGACGTTGCGGCGCAGCATACCGAGATCGTTGCCGGGTTCGCTGAGTACTTCCGGAGCTGCCGGACCGACTCGGAGTACTTCCCTGTTCGGCGGTGAGGGCTTCGTGCTTTAATTGTTCCTATGAAGAGGATTGCAGGGATGCTGAACCGGCGTGATTTTTTGAAGCGTTCCACGATCGCGGGGCTGGCGGCGCAGGTCGTATCCGAGACCAGTTTCGGCGAATCCGGGTTGCCCACGCGGGTGCTCGGCCGCACGGGAGAACGGGTGTCGATCCTGTGTCTCGGCGGCTGGCATATCGGAACGATCGAAGACGAGAACGAGGCCATTCGGCTCGTGCACACCGCGGTCAATGAGGGGCTGACCTTCTTCGACAACGCCTGGGAATACCATAACGGGCGGGCCGAGGAAGTGATGGGGCGGGCGCTGGCGCAGGACGGCTATCGCAAGAAAGTCTTCTTGATGACGAAGTGCTGCGGCCGTGACTACAAGTCGGCCGTTTCCAATCTCGAAGACAGTTTGCGCCGGCTGCGCACCGACGTGATCGACCTGTGGCAGTTTCATGAAATCATCTATGACAACGATCCGGATTGGATCTTTGAGCGAGGCGCTCTGAGGGCGGCGATCGAGGCGCGCAAGCAAGGCAAAGTGCGCTTCATCGGCTTCACCGGCCACAAGGATCCACATATCCACCTGAAGATGTTGTCGAAGCCTTTCGATTGGGACACGGCCCAGATGCCCATCAACGTGCTGGACGCTTACTACCGGAGCTTCCAGAAGAGAGTTGTGCCCGTGTGCCTGGAGAAGAGAGTGGGTGTGCTGGGCATGAAGGGTTTGGGCGGTGGTTATCCGCAAGGGCGTCTCGTCAGCGCGGTGGGCCTCAAGCCGGAGGAGTGTTACCGGTACTGCCTCAGCTTGCCGGTGACCTCCCAGGTAGTCGGCATCGCGAATACGGAACAGCTTCGGGCGTGCCTGGCCGTCGGCCGCGGATTCAAGCCGATGACGGAAGAGGAGAAGACGAAGCTGCTGGCGCGGGTAAAAGACGTTGCCGGCGACGGCCGCGACGAGTTGTTCAAATCAACTCAGGCGTTCGACAGCCTGCTTCACCGCGGGCAGCACGGGTTCGCCACCGGCTAGAGGGGCTCGCGCCGGATCCGGCCAGCGAACAGCGCCACCGTTGGCCCCCTGACGCGGGATCCATTCCGGTCATGGACAAGACAACGAAGCGACGTGACTTTCTGGCCGGAGTAGGGAGCCTGTGCCTGGGGACCGCACTGTCTGCCGGAGACGTCCAGGCGGCGCCGCCGGCCGAATGGCGGAACCGGCAGCCGGGCATGGCCTACCGGCGTCTCGGGCGGACGGGGTACATGGTCTCGGCGATCGTCATGGGCGGTAACGAGATCCGTCCGGACAACTACGAGCACGTCGTTGCCGCCATAGACTTAGGCCTCAACTACCTGGATACGGCGCCGGCGTACGGCCGGGGTCTGAGCGAGAAGGGCTTCGCCAGGGTGATCCGGGCCCGGGGCCGCGACAAGGTCTTCCTGAATACCAAAGTGAGCCTTTGGGACACCAACCGCCGGGCGGTGTTCCGCAAGATCTTCGACTCGCTGCCCGTTGCGGAACAGAAGAAGTGGCAGGTTCGGGTCGAAGAGGAGCTCGAGCGCAAGGGCATACTCGAATACGACTACATCGGCATGTACAACCCATCGCAGCCGGACGAGGCGCGTGCGGCGGTGCTGGCGGACCTTCTCGAGCAGAGATACGGCCGCCAAGTGGACCGGCGGAAGAACTTCTACCAGCTCATCGTCGATTCGGTCGAGGCGAGCCTCTCGCGGCTGGAGACCGACTGTCTCGACGTGATCACCTGCCCGCACGGGGCGAGCAGCCCGGTGGAGGTGGCCGGCTATCCGGAGATCTTCGAGGCGTTCGAGAAACTCAAGAAGGAGGGCAAGGTGCGGCATCTGAGCGTCTCGGCGCATGACGATCCCGCCGGAGTGCTGGGAGCGGCCATGGAAACCGGCGTCTACTCGATGGCGATGATCGCCTACAACATCGTCAATCACCGCTGGATCGACAAAGTCTTGGCGAAGGCCAAGAAACGGGACTTCGGCGTCATCGCCATGAAGGTTGCGCGCCCGGTGCACGACAACCGGCCGGGCCGGAGCGTGGATCCCGAGCGGGTGAAGAAAATCCACGCGGCCGTCCCCGGGGCTCTCGACACTCCGCGAAAGGCCTACCGGTGGGCTTTAGGGAATCCACATCTCAGCGCGGTGATCTCGAACATGCAGAATCTGGAGCAGGTGAAGGCGAACCTGGCGCTGGTGCGAGCGAAGCCATGAAGGAGCGAAGCCGGGCTCTCGAGGCCCGGCCCCGGTCCGAACCCGGCAGCGTTCCTCACAACCCGGGGATGGTGACGCCCATCGAGTTGGCGAAGATGCGGATCAACTGATCGAGCTGTTCCGTTTTCTCGAGGACGGACTGAATCGCTTGCGCATTCGCGTCCACCTTCGCGCTCACTTCCCCGATGCTGCCGGCCAGGGTGTCCACCGGCATCAACTGGCCGCGAAAATGGCCCGGCGGGTGCGCAGAGGAATGGACATTGAGGTAATAGCCGGCCGGATCGTCCAGGATCGCCATGGCCGCCTCGATACTCATCGGATCGTTGAGCACGGCGGTCCGAAAGAACGAGCCGTTCCCCGCCGGCAGATCGATCGGCGGTCCGAAATCGCTACCCACGACGATCGGGCCATTCATTCCCGCCATCCCCTGATGAATGTGCATAGCGCGTAGCGTCTGTGGGCTGCCGAGCGCATAGTTGACACGGAAATCGACGATCACCATGTCCACCATGCCGTCTTCGGCGCGATGGACGTTGAACTCTACCCAGGCGTCGCCCATGTCCTGAGCGTCAGTGATCGGCGGCGCCTCCTTGGTCGGGCTCAGCAGAACCTTGAAGATCGTGCTTTGCATCCCCGGCTGGCCGTCGGCGGCCCCAAGTACAGGCGCCAAGGCGAGTGCCACAACCGGAATTGCGGAAAGTAGTCTCATTTTGGTGTCCCTCCTGAAGAATCGAGATGAGCTTCGTCCCTTCCGGCTGGTTCGAAGTCCCAGGAGCCGAACGGGACAAGCTGTCGTTCCAACGATGGTTGTGAACACCATTATAGAGTCGCCGGTGGAGGGGAAGATTCATTTTCTTCGCGGTTGAACGGCAAAAGGCGGTCCCGCGCCGCGAACGCCACTTTTTGGATCGGGATTCGGATGTTTCAATCAACGCCCCGAAGTCCTTCAGCCCACCGCTTGCGCCGGCGTCTGGAAGAAAAGCTCCAGGTCTTCAGAGCGGGTGTGGATGTGGGCAGAGATCCGGAGCGAATTCCTCTCCGTGGTCCAGATGCGCCGTTGCCGGCGTAGCTCCCACAGACGTTCGCAGTCTTCCTCCTGCAGCCGGAACCTGACCATGGCGCCGAGGAGACGGTCGTCTACACGCGCACTTCGGGGGCGCCACCGGATGCCTCTGCCAGGCGGAACGCCTGCCCGCCGCCGGCCCGGCCAGGGCTCCGAGCGGGGTTCAGAAGAACCGGAGCCGGTAGGTGAAGCGCACGCCACGGCCGATCTCAGGCGCCAGGTGCTTGATGAACGACGAGTGGTTCCGGTAGAGCTGGTCCGTCAGGTTGAAGCTGTTGACGGCGAACTGATGAACCAGCCGGCCGCGAGAAATCGTGTAAGAGGCTTTGATGTCAAGGACGGCATAGCCGGCGGTGGGCGTCTCTCCGGTGAAGGTCCGGTCCTGCCGGTCGGCTAGCACCAGTTCTGGACGAATCCTGAATCCGCCTCTGGAGAACTCGACGCCGGCGCGGCCCCGCAGGGGCGGGATCCGCGGCAGGGGAATTCCCGTCTGCGTTTCCTCAGCGTTGACATAGTCGGCGCCCACGTGGACCCAGAGGTCGCGGCGCAAGCCGAGCGCCAGGTTGGCTTCACTTCCCCAGTAACGGCTGTCGGCATGAGTGTAGGCGATCACCTGGAGCCCGTCGCGGATCTCTCCGGCGGCGTAAGGGAAGATGAAGTTGCTGAAACCGTAGTAAAAAAAGTTCCACTCGCCGCGCAGTCGCGCCTGCTGATGCCGGAGTGATAGGTCGATGCCATTGCCCGTCTCGGCGTTCAAGCGGGGGTTGCCGACCTCCCAGGCGAGGTTGCCCACGTGAGGTCCGTGGTTGTAGAGTTCCTCGAGCGCCGGGGGGCGGTAGGATCGCGAGTAGTTGACTACAAACGCACCGCCGCTCCAAAGCCCGACGTGCACGCCGGCGGCGGCGGAGACCCCGGTGAAGGAGCGTTCGAGCGGCTCGATCTCCGGCATTTGCGCGCCCGTGGCCGGCGCCGGCTCGTAACCGTTGTGTTCGATGCGTACGCCGAACTGCAACTTGTACCGTTCGAAGTCCAGCTCCTCCAAGGCAAAGCCGGCCACGGCTTGCTGGTCGACCGGAGGGGAGAGTGCTTCTTCGCCGGCGACGTTATAATCTCTGACCAACCCCCAAAAGCCGAATCTGCCCGTCAACGGGCCCCACTTCCGCTGCTCGAAGACGCCCCGGTAGATGAACTGTTTGTTGTCGAAGGACGTCCCGACCCGGCGCAGGGCGCCCGGCAACACCTCCACCTCGTCGTGGCGCCAACGCGTATAGTTCAGGCGCAAGACGAAATTTTCAAAGCTGCGGGCGGGATTCTTCACCCCCCAGTTGAACTGGTAAGCCCGGCGCTGAGCCTCGAGCTGCACGCGTTCCGCATCGCGTTTCTCGAGGACATCGCCGCCTGGGTTTCCGGCGGTTCCGGCCTCGAGCTGAGCGGCGAACGGCACCCCGTAGACGCCGGTCCCGTAGGTTACGCCGGTGCTGAAGAACATTCTTGTCCCGTAGTGTCCGAACCCGCCATAGCCGGAACGGAGCCGGGTATCCGAATCCGGCACTTTGCCAACCGGTGTCGAGTACTCGCCGCTGTCCTGACCCCCGCCGCCAGCCCAAAGCAGCCACTTTCCTTGTCCGTATTCGACCCCGGCCGAGCCCGAAGCAAAGCTGTTTGCCGAGCCGGCCGAGCCCCCGATGTGGCCGCGGAGCCCTTGGTGCGGATGCTCGTGGACGGCGTGGTGGCGGCTGATCATGTTGACGACCCCGCCGACGGCGCTGCCGCCATACAGCAGCGTCGCCGGTCCCTTGACAATCTCGACCTCGTCCAGATTGCCGATGTCCACCAGTTCGCCGTGATCTCCCGACTGGGAAGACAGCGTGCCCGTGCGGATGCCGTCCTGCATCATCAGCACGCGGTCGCCATCGAAGCCGCGGATGATCGGGCGCTCGGAACCGGGGCCGAAGCTGCGCTTGGCTACGCCATTGCCGGGACTGGCGGCCAGTGTTTCGCCGATCGACGGCGCGATGTCTTCGGCCAGGTCGAAAGAGTTCTTGGTTTCTACGGACTGAAACGCGTCGAAGGCCGACTGTGGACGGCCGCTCGCCGTCACCGTCACCTGCTGGCGTACAACCGCCAACCCGAGAGAAAAGTTGCAAACCGCAGTCCGGCCCTCTCGTACCTCGACTTCCCGCAGGGCCTCTTCGAGTGTCGCACTGACATGGGCCCTCACATGATAAGAGCCTGCCGGCACTCGCTCGAAACGGTAGCGGCCTTGCTGATCGGTTTGGGTGGTTCGATCCAGTTCCACCAAATGGACCGTAGCCCCCGGTAACGCCTCGCCCGACTGGGCCAGCACGACTTTCCCTTCCAGGGTTCCGGTGGCGACGGCCCCGAAGCCGGTCGTGGGCCGGAAGGGTAACGCCACCAACAACAACCAGAAGACTCGTTTCATGGCCTGATCCTCCTTTCCGCTCTTGCTACCCGTTGTTCGGCGCAGAGCCCGGCGGCGACGGGGAGCCGTCAGGCTGCACCACTCGAATTGACCGAGCCGAATTGGGATCAAGCGGCGGGAGGAGCCCGGGGGGCGTGCAGGGGAACAGGGGCTTCCTGGCGCAAGTGGGGAGGGGGCTCCGGCCGAAGCCGGTGCACTACGCTCGGGGCCCAGAAGGTTATCGCCGGCGCTGAGTGAAGACCGGCGAGGCTGCTGAACTGGCAGAGCTGGCAAGTATGGCCGGCTTTGCCGCTGTGTAGCGCGTGGACCGCCAGCGCAGCCGAGGAACCGCAGATTAAGAGGACGGCCAGCGATACCGCCAGGATCCGTAGCTGCTTTCCAGTCACAGCTTGTTCCTCTGACCAGCAGGATAGCAAAGATGGCGCCCCGGGGGTCCGGCCGCCACGCCGGCTCGAACCTGTCCCGGGGCGCCAGCCGGCCGGACTCACGCTCGGGTGGTGCGTGCGTGGTACACTTCCGGAGCCCGACGGGAAGCGGCGCGGCAGCCGAATCTACACGTACAAGTCCTGAATGATCAGGTACTTAAATTTTTCCGATATTCGGGCTTGATTTTCCTCAGAGACCGTGTTACAGTACAGACAAGCGAATAAGTCGTCATTGACTTAAAGCATCCCCGGCGGCGAGGCCCAGCTCGTCGCCAGCCCCTCTGAGTGAAGCCCGGTGGCCCAGCACCGGGCTTCTTAAAAGATAGTCTCCTCCTGAGCAACACCGGCGGCGCTAAGCCGCCGGTTTCTTATTCCTGTTGTCCGGAAGAAGGATGGAAAGAGGGGAGAGCGTCCCTGGGCGCCCTCCCGGCGAGGATCGTTCAGGCAGCCTCAGAACCGGCCTGCCGATCCATGCCCGAGGCCGGTGAACCCCAAGCCGCGGCGACCCCGTTTGCCCCACCGCAGGATGCCAGGGCCGCCTTCGTCCCCTCCGCGGCCGACCGGGCCCAGCAGGCCCAGGGCTCTGGCTTGACCGATGGCCGGAATCAGCCTGGCCGCATCTTCCAGCGCCTCCAGTTCTTTGGCCCGGTTCAGGGTGTTCCGGACATAGTTACGGACCGCTTCATGGTACGCATCCATGGCGGCCTTCACCGTGTTCCGGAGATCCCGGCCCTCGAGGATCAGCCTGCCGACCTCGGCAGGATCGGGATTCTCGCTTTCCAGTAGTTGGCGAAGAGCGTCGCGATTGGCCCGCATCTTCTCGCGGATACCTTCCGCCTTCAATTTCTCGCCCCTCGCTCGGCGCTGCTCGCGCACGAACTGGACCAGATCCCGCATCTGCTCCGGGCTGATGTCCAACGCCGATTGCAGCGCCTGAAAATGCGGCCGCCGCGGGGCGTCCATGCCAGGCCCGGGTCCCGGAGCCGCTCCCGGTCCGCCTGGAGGAGGACCGCCTTGGGCCAGCAGCATCGTCGCCAATGCCGTCAACAGCACCAACGCTCGTTTCATATGTTCCACTCCTTTCGCCCTGTCAGGCTCTCTGGTGTCTGGCCACCCTTTCGGGCAGCCTCCGGCGGCTGACTTGCGCCGGCATTCACCAGGGAAGACGTGGGTGTAGGAGCAGGGGATTACAAGCCGGCAGCGGCTTCTTCCGTCGCGCCCGATCAGGCAGCGCCAAACCCTGAGCCGAAGCGCCGATACGGCCGGCGCAACAGCCGGCTCATTCGACGACGACTGCTGTCCGGAAGATTCCCGGGCCCGCCCCGGCATCTTCCCCCGACAGGGTGACGAGGTATGTTCCGGGACGCTGGTAGCGATGCGTGAGCCGATCCTTCCACGGGACGGCCGTTCCGTCGCCGAAGTCCACCTGCACGTCCTTCATGCCGCGGACGGCCGATTCCACCCGGACCGGAGTTCCCGGCCGGATGCCCCGAACCGGGTAATAGTTGATGAGGGCGTACGGAGGCTGATGTTGCGGCCGGCGAGGCAGGACGTTCACTTGAAGGAAGCCCCAGGCCTCGGCCCCCTTGTCGTCGATGACGTGCAAAGCTTCCGAGTAGACCCCCGGCCGGCTGTAGCGGCGGCGGACGTGCGCGCCCGAAGCCCTGGCGCCGTCAGTGAACAACCACTCCCAGGTCACGATTTTCCGGCCTCTCGGCGGCAGTGTCCGGGAGCCGTCCAGTTCGATTTCTTCGCCGGCGTAAAGGTATCGCACGCCGCCGGCGACGGCCAGAATCTCGTCCGGATGGACCCTCCGGTATGCCTCGACAACCAAAGGGAAGGAGTTGAGGAAGGTTCCGTGAAGCTTCGCCTCGATGTGCAAATGGGGATCTTCGGAGGGCAGGCCCTGCCAGGTGTTGCCGGTTTTGCCGAGACGCTCTCCACAGCGCACCTCGTCTCCCGGCTGAAGGCCCCGGCGCAAATGCAGGGCATTCATATGGGCGTAGCGGATCGCCACCCCTTTCAGGTCACGGATCACGACGCTGTTGGAAGCCCCGTCGCCGTGGGGTCCAGGAATCGTTGCCACCGAGCCGTCGGTCATCGTGACGACGTCGTCGCGATCCGGGACATGGCCGAAGTCCTCGCCGCGGTGATAATAGATCCGGGGCTGGCCCGGCGCCAGCCCGAGGAACGTATTGCGGTAGCTGCTGGCCGCCCATCTCTCGTCGGCGACCGGGAAGACGAGCCGTTTCCTGGCATAGAAGGGCAGGGAAGCATCCTGGATTTCCAACCGAACGTCCTTTTCGAGCGGATCCGGGACGATGCCCCCGGCAGCCCCCCGAAGTCCGGAGACGAGGATCCGGAGTCCGCCCAGCTCCTGGGGCATCGTATATGGCCCGGCTTCGAGCGCAAACGGCCGCCCGTCGATTTCGATCTCCAGCGCCGCCCCCGCCACCGCATCGACGACCCTGGACCCGGCGGCCTCGAAATACGGCTCCGTTCGCTCCTTGACGCTCAAGAGCTTGATCTTTCGGGGGAGCGCCGCCGCGTCCCAGACCTGGCAGGTCTCACCTTGATTGAGCTCGCAGACCTGCGGATTGGCCGGGTCGGGAAGCTCTTTGATGCGGATATTGCGGAACTCGACCAGGGAGCCGTGCCCCAGGAAGCCTATGCGCCCCTTGGTGCGCCGCATACCCGGATGTTTGGCGATGATTTTCGGATCCGTGACCTGAGACAGATCCGCGTCGTTGATCACTACCCCGTTCAAAGTGACGCGGATGTGCGGCCCGAGCACAAGGATTTCTTCCTCGTTCCATTCCCCGGCGGGCTTGAGTGCGTCCCGTTGCGGCGGAACGATGTTGTAGACGGCGCCGTGACGCTGCCAGGGCTTGAGCCAGCCCCGGTACTTCGGATGGTTGTGATCGAGGATCTGAATCTCCATACCCGAGTAGGCGATGTCGCCGGCAATGGGGGCCCGGATCGCCACGCCGTTGTTGCCGCCCGGCTCCAGCCGGAATTCAAAGCGGAAGATGAAATTGCTGAACTCCCGCACCGTCAGCAGGTTGCCGCCTCCGTCTCGGGGACAGACGATCATCCCGTCACGGACGATGTATCCCTTGCCGGTCTTGGTCTTGTGCACCAGCACCCAGCCCCGCAGGTCGGTGCCGTTGAACAAGGAGGTAAAGCCGTTCTCGGCGGCAAAGACCGCCGGCGCGATGATGAGTAAGAGCGCCGTTAGTATTCTGCCCACGTTGGAAATGATACTCCACGGACGGACACCCACGCGAAGTCCGGGGGAACCCGGGGTGTTCCCGTGCCGGGGCTGTCGACAGTTTATAGGTACCCGGCGCCCGCCGGGCGATGCGCCCGCTGGAGTGAGATAGAATAAAATCAAAGTGATTGGGAGGTGAGCCTTCTCCAGTAGTCGACCCGGTCAAGCAAGGTGGACTTCCAAGCCGGGACTCCTGGCGGCGATCCCGGACGCGTTATTTGCGTTTGTCTTTCCTGACGAGTGTCGTATTTGCGGCGCCCGGCTTCTCGAAGCGTCCCGTGTTCCGGTGTGCCGGGAGTGCCTTGCTCCTCCCGCTCCGCTGACGGCCGAATATCAGTGCGCCGCTTGCGGCATGCCTTTCCTGACGGGGCATCCGCTCGACGGGGAGGGGCGATGCCGCTTGTGCCGGGCGGGCCGGTTCGGCTTCGACGCCGCCTTCGCCTACGCCTCCTACGAGGGGCGGCTGCGGGATCTGATCCACTTGTTCAAGTACGGTGGTGTGGAGACTTTGGCGGGTCCGCTGGGGCGGATGCTGATGCTCGCCTATCCGCGCCGGCAGAGCTTTGACCTCGTCGTCCCCATGCCCATGCACTGGTGGAGGCGCTGGCGCCGCGGTTTCAATCAAGCCCAGTTGTTGGGGGCCGAGGTGGGCAGGCGGGCCGGAGTTCCCGTAGAGAAGGTGGTGCGCCGCTGCCGGCGCACATCGTCGCAAGCGGGCTTGTCCCGAAAGCAGCGGCGGAGAAACGTGGAAGGTGCGTTCGCCGTCCAACGGCCGGAGCGCGTGCGGGGCAAAAGGGTGCTGTTGGTGGACGATGTGCTGACCACCGGCTCCACCGCCGGGGCCTGCGCCAGGGCGCTGAAGGAGGCGGGCGCCGCTTACGTGGCCGTGCTCGCGCTCGCCCGGGCGGACCGGCGGCCCTTAGCCGAGCCGGACCCGTTGTGGAGCCGAAAGCTTGCGGCGTCCCAGTCAGGAGCGGCGGCATGCGCGTGAATGGACATGGTTTGCAGAAACCGGTGCTCGTGCTGAACGCGAGTTACGAGCCGATCAACGTCTGCGCCGCCCGCCGCGCCATCGTCCTCGTGCTGAAAGGCATCGCAGCGGCCGAGGAGAAGTCCGCCGAGACCGTCTCCGCCGTCAGCATGTCGATGCCTCTGCCGAGCGTCATCCGGCTGCTGGAATACCGCCGGATCCCGCGGCAGACCCGGGCGCTGTCGCGCAAGAACATCCTGCTGCGCGACCGCTACACCTGCCAGTACTGCGGCCGCACGGCCCCGGCCGCCGAGCTCACCATGGACCACGTGATCCCCCGCTCGCGCGGCGGAGAGTCCACCTGGGAAAACCTGGTGGCCTGCTGCATCGAGTGCAACAACAAGAAGGGCAACCGCACTCCCGAAGAGGCCGGCATGAAGCTCGCGCGCCCGCCGCGGCCGTTCACACTGCACACGAGCCGGCACATCATGCGGCTGCTGGGCCGGGCCGACGACCGCTGGCGCAAGTATCTGTTCTACTGAGTCAGCCCGCGGTGGGGACGCGTTCGACTCGTTGTCGCGGCCGCCAAGAGTTCAGTGTCTCTTAGCCGGCCGGCGGCGGTAAGCCCAAAGGAGCGCCAAGCCGCCCATCACCAGCAGCGCCGCGGAGGGTTCCGGAACCGGAGTGCCGACGGCCCGCGCCATCCACACGCCGCCTGCCACGTCGGAAAGTCTGACGAGCAAATGCTCCGCCCCGCCGAGGTTGTCCGGGTCGTTGGTGGACCGCAGTGCAACCCAACTGTTGTTGCCGCTGCCCGCGAAATCCGTGCTGGGCCCGGGGGCGTACGCCTCCAGCCACATGCCCCCGCCCACGAAGAACCACTCACCGGGCGAAAAGGTGTAGGGCGTGACGGAGAAGTCGAAGAAAACGTCGCCGGTTCCGGCGACCGTTCCGGCGAGGGACGCCACCACGGCGGCATCGGAAGGATTGCCATCGTTGTTCGGATCTCGCCAGACGTAGGCGGTGACGTCGGCTCCGAGCGGAGCGGCAGGGTGGAAAGCGAGTTGAACCGTGGTGATCGTCTCGCCGCCGGGCACTACCTGGAAGGCATTGAGCCAGAACCAGTAAGCAGAGACGGTACCGAGGTAGCCGCCGCCACCGGTACCGTCATCGTAGCTGTAGATCGTGCTGGACCAGCAAGGAATGGCAGGAATCAGGACAGAAAGAATGAGCAGCCTGATTGACAAACTAGTTTCTCCTCCGACCCTCTGCGTATTACAACGGTTGACAGTGTACCACAGGATGTCAACCAGAGAAAAGTGAAATCTGCTCCCGAGCAACCGGGCGCGCTCCACTGGCCCCGGCGCGCCTGCGGCCGAGTTCCGCGGGCGCTCGGGGCAGTGGTAAGGGCTCTGCTGGCGGCGCCGCTAGGGGCCCGCGGTAACGTCCGCCTCCGGCTCCGGTACTTCGCCGTTGTGCTTGAGCCACCGGTCGAGCCAACCGAGAAACGTCTGGTACCACAGCACTGAGTTCTGCGGTTTCAAGATCCAGTGGCCTTCGTCGGGGAAAATCAGCAGCTTGGCTGGTACGTCCTGCATGCGGAGAGCGGTGAAAAGCTGGAGCCCCTGGCCGTAGGGCACACGGAAGTCCTGCTCACCGTGGATCACCAGCGTAGGGGTGAAGAAATCGGAGATGAAACGGCTGGGCGACCAGCGCTCGTAAAGCTTCGGATTTTCCCACGGCATGCCCTGAAAGTCCCAGATCGGGAACCACAGCTCTTCGGTCTCCATGGCCCAGCTCCGGAGATCGAAGACGCCCGCATGGGAGACGAAGGCCTGGAAACGCTGGGTGTGCCCGAGCATCCAGTTGATCATGTATCCGCCGTAGGAGCCCCCGGCGGCGGCCATGCGGTCGGGGCGAACATAAGGCAATCCGGCCACGTGATCGACGACGGCCATGATGTCTTCGAAGACCTTGCCGCCCCAGTCGGCGTTGATCTCATCGGTGAATTTCTGCCCATATCCCGTTGATCCCCTGGGATTTGGCATGACGACTACGTAACCTGCCGCAGCGAAGACCTGGGCGTTCCAGCGGTAGCTCCATTGCTCGCCCCAAGCGCTCTGAGGGCCGCCGTGGATGAGGAACAGGACCGGGTAGCGCTGCTTGGAATCGAATCCCGGAGGCTTCAGCAGAAAGCTGTGCACAGGCGTCTGCCCGGCCCCTTCGACGCGGAACTCCTCGTAGGCGGGCAGATCGTACTTCTCGAGCAGTGAGAAGTTCAGGTTTGTCAAAGGCCGCGGCGGCCCGCCGGCGGCCGAGGCGGCGTAGATCTCCACCGGTTTGGATCCGCTCTGCTGGGTGAAGATCATGGTTCGGCCGTCGGGCGTGAACTGCATGTCGCCGGAAGTGGCCGAGCCGGGCACGACCACCCGAACGGCGCCCCCGGTGACGGCCATCATTTGAATGCCTTGGCGGCCGCGGTCTTCCGTAGTGAAGAAGATGCGGTGGGAATCCGGGAACCAGGTGAAGCCGGTGACGGGCCGGTCGAGGCCGTCGGTGAGAAAGGCGATCGTGTCCGGGTCCCAGCGCCACTGCGGCTTCTCTTCCTCGCCTTCCTCTTGCCGTGCAGCGGCTCCGGGCGGCGCCGCGGGCTCCGGCTGAGCCTCACTTCCTTCTTCGAGCGGCACGCGGCGGATCACGCTCAGGCGCCACTTGTCGCTCTCATAGCCGCCGCGCATCTGGGAGAGGAAGGCGATGTAGCTGCCATCCGGCGAGTACTGGGGAGAGGTATCCGCCCCGGGCATCTGGGTGAGCCGCACCGGTTCGCCGCCCTCGATGGGCACGACGAAGAGCTCGGTGTTGGTATTGGCGGCGGGATTCGGGTCGGGCTTCTGGACGTAGCAGAGTTCTTTGCCGTCGGGCGAAACGGCATAGCCGTCGGCGCCGCCCAGGGAGAAGGGCGGAGCGTCACGCGGCCCGGGGGTCAGGTCGCGCACCTCGCCGCCTTCCACCGGTAGGGCGAAGATATGAGTCACCCGGCCGTCCCTCCAGTGGTCCCAGTGGCGGTAGAGGAGATCCTCGTAGATCCGGGCCTTCACTTTGCTCTTTTTGCGGCGCTCCAGGCGCGCGGCGTTGCAGGCCATGTCGGGGCAATCAGGGAAGACATCGCTGGTGAAGATCAGATTCGCGCCGTCGGGCGACCAGAGAACCCCACCGGCTTCGGTGGCCAGGTCGGTCACCTGTTTGGGGTCGGAACCGTCGGCTTCCATGATCCAGATCTGGTTCGAGCCGCTGCGGTTTGAGATGAAGGCGATTCGCTGCGAATCCGGCGACCAGCGGGGCCGGTAGTTCTTGGTTCCCGCCCAGGTGATCCGCCGGGGACTGCCGCCTTCCACGGGGACGGTATAGATCTGCTTCGGCATCGTGTTCTGGTCCAGATCCGCCGTTTGGACCACGAACGCGACGGTCGAACCGTCAGGCGAGAGCTGGGGGTCGCTGATCCGCTGGAATTCCAGCAGCCCGTGCACCGTCAGCGGCTGCTTCTGAGCCGGGAGAGGAGCAAACAAGAGAATCGAGAGCAGGAAGCATCGACGCAGCGGGAGCATCAACTCGATTGTAGCGCGCGCTCCCGGCCGGGCTTAGCGGCACGCGGCGGCGAAGATGGTTTGCGCCGCCGGGACCACCACAATGCCGCTTTGCGTCACGGTGTATCCCTTTTGGCGGTCGGCCTCGGTATCGAAGCCGATGACGCTGCCCTCGGGGATGATGGAGTTGGCGTCGATGATGGCCCGGCGGATGCGGCTGTAGCGGCCGATGTTGGCGTTCTGCATGATGATGGAATCTTCGATGACGCAGTAGCTGTTCACCCGGACGCCGGGAGAGAGAACCGAACGATTCACCCGGCCGCCGGAAATGATGCACCCTGACGAGACGATGGAGTCGATTGCCACGCCCATGCGCCGCCCTTCCTGGGCGAAGACGAACTTGGCCGGCGGGGCTTGCTGCGGCCGGGAGCGCAGCGGCCAGCGGCGGTCGTAGAGGTTGAACTCCGGCGTCACGCGGACCAGGTCCATGTTCGCTTCGTAATAGGCGTCAATGGTGCCCACGTCACGCCAGTACTTCGCCGTCTTCTCGTTCAGGTCGTGGAAGTCATAGGCGCAGACGCGGACGGAAGTCACGAGTCTCGGCAGGACGTCACGCCCGAAGTCGTGTGAAGATCCCGCGTCTTCAGCGTCCTCCATCAGCGCCTTGAGCAGCACCGGCGTGTTGAACATGTAGATCCCCATCGAGGCGCTGACCATCTCCGGATTGAAGGGCGAGGGCGACGGGGCGCCGTGCTCCGGCTTTTCGATGAACCCGGTAATCTGGCCGCCGGGGTTGATCTCCACGATGCCGAAGCGCCGGGCATCTTCCGGCCGGACCTGAATGGTGGCCAGGGTGACGTCGGCGCGATGGTCGAGATGGCATTCGAGCATCTCGCGGTAGTCCATCTTGTAGATGTGATCTCCGGAAAGCACCAGCACCCGGGCCGGATGCTCGGCGATGATGCTCTCGATGTTCTGGTAGACCGCGTCGGCCGTGCCGCGGTACCAGTCTTCATGGACGCGCTTCATCGGAGGGATCACCTCGATGAATTCGCCCAGTTCCGAGGAAAAGATGTTCCAGCCGTCGCGGATGTGCCGCGAAAGCTCGAGCGCCTTGTACTGCGTCAGGACGAAGATGCGCCGGATGCCGGAGTTGACGCAGTTGGAAAGAGTAAAGTCGATGATCCGGTAGGAGCCGCCGAACGGGACTGCTGGTTTGGCGACGTGCCGGGTCAGCGGGTAGAGACGCTCTCCAGCGCCGCCCGCCAGGAGGATTCCCAGCGTGTCCTGCATTCTCTACTCCGACTTATAGCAGATGCAGCAGGCCCGTGGCGCGGCGGCCCGCCGGCCGGTTCCGCCCCGCTCGTCCGGCGCCCCACTCCGGCGGCGGCCGGCCCCTGGACTGGAAGCTGTCTCGCCGCTCCCCGTCAAGTGAAAATGATCTGCGCCCCGGCGGACTTCTCGTAGAACTCGCCCACCGTGATGATGTCGTCCACCTCGGGGCAGAAGTCTTCTTTCTTCAGGTGAAACATGTCCACCGTGGCCTTGCACGCATAGATCTCGCAGCCGGAGTCGTGGATCAGGGTGATGAACTCCCGCACCGGCGGAATGTCGAGCTTCTCCATCTCCTTCTTCATCATCCGGGTGGCGAAAGCCGACATACCGGGCAGCATGCCGATGATGGTCGGCATGTGCATGGCCGGATTGCCCACCGTGGCCACCTTCAGGTGGTCCATCCGCTTGTCGATGATCGCCTCGAGGCCGAAGAAGGTGAAGAAGAGCTGGGCCTCGATGCCCTCCATCCGCGCCCCGTTGGCCATGATCAGCCCCGGGTAGACGCCCTCGAGAGAGCCGCGGCTCACGATGATCGAAACCTTCTCGATCGGCTTGTATTCGGTTTCGTTCGCCATGGGATCACCTCACGTCTAGATGCAGCCCTTCGGCTTCGGCAGTCCGGCGATCTTCGCCGCCTTCTTAGCCGGTCCCTTGGGGAAGAGCTTGTAGAGCGTCTTGGTGTCGACGCCGCTCTCCTTGGTGAGCCGGCGGATCGACGGCGCGTCGCCTTCTTCTTCGTAGACCCTCCGCATGAACCGGATCACTTTCCAGTGGTCTTCGGTCAGCTCCTCGATGCCGGCCTCCTTGGCCAGCTCTCGGGCGATCTCCTCGTTCCAGTCGGCCAGGTTGGCCAGATGGCCGTCGGCGTCCAATTCGATGGTCCGTCCTGCCAATGTCGTAGTCGGCATTCCCGTCTAGTCCTCCTTTTCTTGAGCCGTTCTTGAATCCTTGGACGGGCCGGGGGCTCCTTGGGCCGCCCCCAGCCCTTTGATGAACTCGAGCAGCGCCACCATGCCGCGCCGGGCCTCCGGGGTGTTCATCTCGCGGAACAACTGGAACAAGCTCATCTCCTGCCGCGGCGAGGCCTCCCCACGGGCGAGGGCCACGACCAGGGTCTCCAACGCCTGCAGCGTCCCGGGCTGCGTAACCGACTTGGCCCAGCGGATCAGGCGCGGCACGTTCTCGCGCAACTGTTCGAGGTCTTCTTCGATGAGCGTCGCTACGGCGTCGTCCGCCATCCCCTTGGCGTGGCGGGCAAGCTCGAAATAGCCCTGGCGATCCAGCTCGTCCAGCTTCACCAGCGCGGTGGCGTAGACGTCCTTGCCGATCGGTTTGAGATCTTCCATCAAATCGCGCAAGCTTTCGAGTTGGTCGAACAGGCGCGCCAGGTTGTTGGCGTTACGCAGCAGCTTCTTGAAGAGGTAGACGAGGTCCCCGGGTTTGACGTGCTCGGAGACCTCTTCGAGCTCCTCCACGGCGGTCCGGTAGAGATCCTTGCCCACCAGCGTGAGGTCCTCTTTGAGGTCCTCCATTTCCAGGCGGTGCCGTTTCTGATGGGCGAGCTCCTCGACGATGAAGTCGAGCTTTCTGTTCAGAGCGTCGATTTGTGCTTGCAGATCGGTGGTGGTCGTCGCCATGGCTTACGGCCTCTTTCCCGCCATTGACATCTGGGGCTCCAAAGGCAGCTCGGCGCCTTTGAGGAGCACGTGCCAGTACATCCACCGGAAGAGGATCTTCCCGTAATGGTTCATCTTCGTCTCTTCCAGCAGCGAGAACGGCCCCACGCCGGGGAAGGGGAACTTGCCCGGCAGGGGCTCGACGTCGTAGTTGAAGTCGATCAGCATGCCGCGGCCGAAGCCGGATTCGATGAAGCAGTTGGCGTGGCCGTCGAACTTCGCCCGCATCGGGCGGCCGTCGGTGTGGTCGAGGAAGTTCTCGAGCAGGATGTCGGACTGGAAGTGGGCCACGGAGCCGGCTTTGGAGCTCGGCAGGTTGGTCGCGTCGCCGATGACGAAGATGTTGTCGAAGTCCCGCGAGAGCAAGGTTTCCTTGTCGGTGGGCACGAAGTTCAGCTCATTGCCCATGCCGCTGCGCTTGATGCATTCGTCGCCCATGTTCGTGGGGATGGAGACGAGGACGTCGTAGGGGACTTCGTCTTCCTCCCACGAGACCAGCGCCTTTTTCTCGCTGTCCACGCGCTGGATGCCGAATTCGGTGGTGAGGTGGATGTTCTTCTTCTCCAGAAAGTCGCCCAGGATGGCGGCCGCCCGGGGGCGGGTGAAGGCGCCGGGGAGCGGCGTCACCAGGTGCAGGTCCACTTTGTCGCGGATCCCGATCTCGGTGAAATAGGAGTCGGCCAGGAACAGGAACTCCAGCGGCGCCACCGGGCACTTGATGGGCATCTCGGCGATGTGCAGCACCAGCCGCCCGCCTTCCCAGGATTTGAAGAACCGCCGCAGCGTCTCCGCCCCCTGAGGCGTATAGAACTCGAACTTGCTCTTGCCCCACTCCTCGTCCACCAGGCCTTCCACCTCGTCCGGGCGGATCTTGCAGCCGGTGGCGATGATCAAGTAGTCGTAGGGCAGCACCGCGTTGCCGGCCAGGATGACCCGGTTCTTGTCGGGCTCGATGTGGTCGATCTGAGAGGAGACCACTTCGACTCCCGGCGGGAAGAAATCGCGCCGGGGCTTCCGCACATCCCGCAACGTATAGATTCCAAAGGGGATGAACAGGAACCCCGGCTGGTAGTAATGAGTTTCGGAACTATCGACGATCGTGATCCGCCACTCGTCCAGGTCCAGCGCCCCGGCGAGCTTGTTGGCCATCATCGTCCCGGCAGTACCGCCGCCGAGAATCACCAGTTTCCGCATCAGTGCGCCTCCTTGCCGCGCGCCGCCGGCGTCCGATGGAAGGCTCTGGGGGCCGCGGCGAGTAAATCGATTGATTTAGTCTCTTTTAGGCTTCCATTAGCGCAGATGCAGTCCGGGCGAGAAGGTGACAATCAACTCTCAAAATCTCGTTCTTCGCCAGGGGCGGAGCACAACTCATTGAAAAAGCAGAGCATGGCTGCCGGCTGCCCGCCTCCGCCCGTCGCCCAAATGTGCGTCGGTCCGCGGCGCGGGATACACTGATGAGGTGGAAGAGGCGGTTCGGGGAAAGATCTACGACATTCGGCTCACCCGCCGCCTGCTCGCCTACATGGGGCCCTACTGGCCGGTGGCGGCGGTGGTTCTGCTGCTGATCCTGGCCAATTCCGCTCTTCAGGTGGTCGGTCCGCTGCTCACCAAGGCAGCCGTGGACCGTTATCTGGTGCCGGTGGGGGGGCGCCAGGTGCACTTGCCGTGGGACGAGCACCTGTCGGCGAATCCAGCGACGGGACTGGCCCAGCTCGCCGGCATCTACTTCCTGGTAATCCTCGCCGGCCTGCTCTGCCAGTATGGCCAGCAATACCTGATGCAGTGGACGGGCCAGAAGGCCATGTTCAGTCTGCGGCGCGATCTGATGAGCCACCTGCAGCGGTTGGATCTTCGGTTCTTCGACCGCAACCCGGTGGGCCGTCTCGTCACCCGGGTTACGACCGATGTCGATACTCTGAACGAACTGTTCAGCGCCGGCATCGTCACCATCGTGGCCGACGTGCTGCTGCTGGCCTTCGTCACCGTGGCGATGCTCGAGCTAAGCGTGGAGCTGACGTTCGTGCTTCTGCTCGCGGCTCCGCTGGTGATCGGGGCCACGGCGCTGTTCCGCCGGACCGTTTCACGCTGCTACCGCGCGATCCGCGTGGCCATCGCCAAGATCAATGCCTTCATCCAGGAGCACGTCACCGGCATCGCCGTTGTCCAGCTTTTCAACCGCGAAGAGCGGAGCAAGGCCGAATTCGAAAGGGTGAACCGGGAGTACATGGAGGCCTACAAGCGGGCCATCGTCGCCCACGGCTGGTTCTACCCGGTGGTCGAGTTCATCGGAATGCTCGCCGTCGCGGGCCTGCTGGGCTACGGGGGGTTCCTGATCGACCGGGGCGGCCTCACGCTCGGCGTGCTGCTGGCCTTCTTCCAATACGGGATGCGCTTCTTCCGTCCCATTCAAGACCTCAGCGAGAAGTTCGACATTCTGCAATCGGCCACCGCCGCCGCCGAGCGGATCTTCGATCTGCTCGATACGAAACCCACCATTACCGCTCCGGCGAGGCCCAAACCCTTTCCTCCCTGGCCGGCTGACGTGGAGTTCGACCACGTCTGGTTCGCCTACGAGGACGAGGACTGGGTCCTTCGGGATGTGACCTTCCGGCTGAAGGCAGGCGAAACCGCGGCCGTGGTCGGCCATACCGGGGCCGGCAAGACTACCCTGATCAATCTGTTGCTGCGTTTCTACGACGTCCAGCGCGGTGCGGTCCGCATCGGCGGAGTGGACGTCCGGGAAATGGACCCTTCAGAGCTCCGCCGGCACTTCGGCGTCGTGCTCCAAGACCCCCACCTGTTCACCGGCACGATCGAAGGCAACATCCGGCTGGGCACGGTTTGGATCGACGAAGAACGCCTGGTGGCCGCCGCGGAACAAGCGAACCTGCTCGACTATATTCACTCGTTGCCCGAGGGCTTCCGCCACCCGGTGCGGGAGCGCGGCGCGGGGATTTCCACCGGCCAGAAACAGCTCATCAGCTTCGCCCGGGCGCTGGCGCACGATCCCCGGTTTCTGATCCTCGACGAAGCCACCTCGAGCGTGGACACCGAAACCGAGCTCAAAGTGCGGGAAGCTCTGGCCCGGCTGGTCGAGGGGCGCACCTCGATCATCATTGCCCATCGGCTTTCCACCATCCAGCGGGCGGACCGCATTCTGGTGATGCACCACGGCGTACTGCGGGAGCAGGGCACCCATGCCGAGCTGCTGGCCCGCCGGGGGATCTACTGGAGGCTGTACCGCCTGCAGTTCAAAGACCAGGAAGTTCCCACACCCGGCTCGTGAGCTTCGCCTGCCAGGCGCGGCATAGGGGATAATCCATTCGTGAAGACTGGAATGCTGCTGTTGCTGCTGGCTTGCTGCGCCGCGGCGGCCCAGGAGGAGCGCCCGCGGGCCCGCGATCTCGGCATCGTGGTAGGGACGTTGCCCACCGGGCCCCGGAACGCCATCACCGACGTGCCTGGCGTGCTGGTCGGTCAGGTCACCTTGATCCGCGGCGAGAGGGTCCGCACCGGCGTCACGGCGGTGCTGCCCCACGGCGGCAATCTGTTCCGCGACAAAGTCCCGGGGGCCGTCTTCGTCGGCAACGGCTTCGGCAAGCTCATGGGTTCGACGCAGGTGAACGAGCTGGGCGAGATCGAGACGCCGATCCTGCTGACCTCGACCCTCAACGTGCCGCGCGTAGCCGACGCCCTGCTCGACTACATGCTCCAGCTTCCCGGCAACGAGGACGTGGTTTCCATCAATCCGTTGGTCGCCGAGACCAACGATGGGCGGTTGAACGACATTCGCGGCCGCCACGTGGGGCGCGAGGAGGTGTTCGCCGCCATCCGGAGCGCCCGGGGCGGGCCCGTGGAAGAGGGCTGCGTCGGAGCCGGCACGGGCACCATCGCCTTCGGGTTCAAGGCGGGCATCGGCACTTCGTCGCGGGTGGTTCCGGCCGGCTACACCGTAGGCGTGCTCGTGCAGGCCAATTTCGGCGGGGACCTGCGGATCAACGGCGTCCCGGTGGGCCGGGAGCTGCGGCAAGGCAGGGAGCCCGGGCCGGGGGACGGCAGCGTGATCGTCGTCATTGCCACCGACGCGCCGCTCACCCACCGGAACCTGCGGCGCATGGCCGCGCGGGCGATGCTGGGGTTGGGCCGGACGGGCGCCGCCGGCTCGAACGGCAGCGGCGACTACGCCATCGCGTTTTCGGTTTCCCGCAGCCCCCGGCAGGTTCCGAATTCGCAGATGTCCCCCCTATTCCTTGCTGTGATCGAAGCCACTGAGGAGTCCATCTACAACGCCCTGTTCCGCGCCACTACGATGACGGGAAACGGCCGCACCGTCGAGGCGCTGCCTCTCGAGGAGACTCTGGAGATCTTACGCCGCCACCGGGCGCTTACTCCCGCCCCCTGATCCGGCTGGAGAAGCTCTGCGCCCGCCGCCGCGGGCCGCCGGCGCCTATCGCCGGGCCTCTTCCTCCCGCCAGTTCGAAGAAACGCCGCGGGATTCGCCCGGTTCGGGCGACCAGAGGTAACCGCTCCGGAAGACCGTCAGGATGCGGCCGCCGGCTGCCGGCCCCAGCTTCTTGCGCAGCCGCTGCACATGCACGTCCAGCGTGCGGCTCCTGACTCCTTGGCGGTAGCCCCAGACATCGCGGAGCAGCGCCTCCCGGGAAACACATCGCCCAGCGTGTTCCCGGAGGTAGCGCAACAAGGCCCGTTCTTTCCGGGTGAGGCGCGCATCCGCTCCATCGCGTCCGGTCATCCCCGGGTTGATGTCAACTTGTGATGCCATCCTTACTACCCCTCTGCCACCGTATTCCCGGCGGCAACTGAGAAGGTTACGCTCCGGCCCCGCTTCACCCTGCTCACCTGGCGGCCGGTTTGATACCCTGCTTACACGGGCGCTCATTTCATGCGCATCGCTTGCCTCGACCACCCGTATCACGAGGTTACAGGCTCCACCGCTTTCGTCCCGGAGCTCCTGGGGCGCCTCGGGGCGGTGGATACGTACTTCCCGGAGCTCGGCGCAGGGGAAACGGCCCCCGCGTGCCCGGGGTTCGATCCCACCTCCTATGACGTCATCGTCGTCCTGCAAATCCATGAGGCGTTCGGCCTGGTGCCCCGCGAGCATCCGAACGTCGTCTTCATTCCGATGTACGATTCGCACATCTGGGACGGCTGTTTCTACTGGAGCCGGGCCTTCGAGCGGGCCAAGATCCTCTGCTTCTCCGCCGCGCTCCACGACGACGTCTCGCGCCGGACCCAGCGGACAGCCTGGTTCCAGTACTTTCCGGATCCCGAGGCTTACGCGCCCGTCGAGGGCTACGACGCCCCCCGCGGCTTCTATTGGATGCGCCGGAATGCGCTTGGGCCGGACGTGGTGGCACGCCTGGCCGCAGGAACCGACTTCAGGGAGTTCCACGTTCACGTCGCCCCCGATCCGGGCGAGGCGCCGCCGTCGCTCGACCCCCTGGCTGCCTGCACGGAGAAACTGGAGACGACTTCGTGGTTCGGTTCCCGGCAAGAGTACCTTGCGCTTCTCCGGCAGGCGAACGTCTACTTCGCTCCCCGCCGGTTCGAGGGCATCGGGCTAGGGTTCCTGGAAGCGATGGCGATGGGGCTCTGCGTGGTCGCTCCGGACACGCCTACGCACAACGAATACATCAGTCCCGGGGTCAACGGCGTGCTTTACGATCTCCGCCGCCCGGAGGCGGCCGATCTTTCGCGCTTCACCGACCTCGGGCGCCGCGCCCGGGAATCGATCGCCCGCGGGCGGCAGCGTTGGGAAGCCGCCCTCGACGATCTGTTCGATTTCATTCTGACTCCCACCGCTGAGTTCCGCCGAAGCCGCTTCGTGGCCGCCGGGTGGCTCGAGCGGCCGCCGCGCTCCCGGAAAGAGGTGCGGGCAAAGCGGCGGGACCGGCCCCCGGTCGCCGTCGTGGTCCCTTGCCCGGAGCCCGCCGGCGGCCTCCGCGAGACCCTGGAGAGCGTCCTTGCCCAGGACTACCCCACGGTGGAATGCCTGCTCCTGGCCGGCAAGAAGGTTTGGGTCCCGGCCGGTTTGTCGGGCGATGGGACACGGGTGGTTCTGTTGCGGCCGCCTGCTGGACTCACCGCGGCTCGAGCCGTTGAGCTGGCCATGGAACGCAGCGCGGCCGGGTGGTTCCTGATGCTGGAGCCGGGTACGATCCTCTCGTCGCCGGAGGCCCTGGAACGGCTGCTCGCCAACGCCCCAGCCTCGGCCGCTATCGTCTATGGGCATTATCTGGATCGTTCCGCCGCGGGAGCCGACGAGTACTTCCGTACGGCCGGAACCGCCGAACTCGTCGGCCAGCTCCGCCGGGGCGCGCCGGGCGTGCGCTGGTTGGCCGCGGCGCCGGCGCCGAGCGCCATCGCCTGGAGCCGGCCGGTGTGGGAGCGGCATCGTCCGGACGCCGGCCTGCAGGCGGCCGGCTGGGTGGATCTGCTCTTCCGCGCTTACGAAGCCGGCTGTGAAACCTTCCACGCCGACGAAGTGGTCTCGGCCCGAATCGCCCGCCCGGCCCCCGGGCGCCCGGAGGACCTCTCGAAGTGGATCGAACTGGCCCGGCGTTACGGTGGAGACCGGGCCGCCGGCCTGTTGCGTACCGGGCTTGGGCTCGAGGGGCCTCTCGGACGCCGCGCTCCGGGCCGTAAGTCCGCGTCGCTCCACTCCCGGCCGGCGCCCTTGCGGTGGCTGCCCGCGTGGCTGGGAGGCGCTCCTGCCCTTCAACCGGCGCCGCTCGATCTCAAGGCCGAGATGGCGCGGCTCTGCTGCGAGAGCTACCCGGCCTCGTTCGAAGAAGGCGCCGATTTTTCACGGCCCGGTCTGCCAGACTTCATGCGCTCCGTGCGGGGGCTCTCTCTGCGTGAGGACTGGGGGCGGTGGAGTGACGGCGACCGGGTCGAATTCGAGTTTCGCTGGATGCTCCCGAAACGCTTCTCCCTCCTGCTCGGGGGCTACGCCGTGGGAGACAATGCCGGGCGTCCGATCCGTGTCACCGCCGGCGGCTGCACCCGGGAGTTGAGAATGGAGGGCCCGCCCGCCCGTGGCTACCGCCTCCGGTTCCGCCTCCGGGAACCGGCGCACGTACTGGTCTTCGAGATCCCACACCCGGCGACGCGCGCCGAGCTGTGGAGCGACCGGGCTTGGGATCCGAGGGAACTCGGCATCGCGTTCGAACGGCTGGCGATCCGGTCGGGGTAAGCCGGCCGCCGCGCCACATTTCAAGCGACCGTCGGCTCGCTCTCGTGGATCTGCTGCAGGCTCCAGATGCGGATTGGGTCGCGCCGGCGGCTGGCCACGGCCTCCGCAGCGGCCCGGGCGGCGCTCATCGTGGTGATGCAGGGCACGCGATAGAAGACGGCCGTGCGGCGGATCGCCTGCTCGTCGCTGAACGAGGTCGCGCCGGCCGAGGTGTAGATGATCAGGTGCGCCTGGCCGCCCTTGATCAGGTCCACCACGTTCGGCCGTCCCTCGTTCACTTTGAAGACGCGTTTGTGGGGGATCCCCGCCGCCGCCAGCGCCGCCGCTGTTCCCCGCGTGGCCACCAGCTCGAAGCCGAACTCGGCCATCTGCCGGGCGATGCGCACGGCCTCAGGCTTGTGCCGGTCGTTGACGCTGATGAAGATCCGGCCTTTGTCGGGCAGCGGCGCCCCGGCGCTCAACTGCGCCTTGGCGAACGCCTCCCCGAAGTTCTCCCCGACGCCCATCACCTCGCCGGTGGAGCGCATCTCGGGGCCCAGGGCCGGGTCCACCCCCGGGAACTTGTGGAACGGAAAGACCGGGCTTTTGACGAAGAACTGCGGCACCGGCAGCACCCCGGAGCTCATTCCGTGCGCCAGCTCCGCCAGCTCTTTGAGCTTCTTGCCGAGCATCAGTCCTACGGCCAGCTTGGGCAGCGGCACCCCGGTCGCTTTGCTCACGTAAGGCACCGTGCGCGAAGCCCGAGGGTTCACCTCCAGCACGTAGACCACACCGTCCTTGATCGCGTACTGGACGTTCATCAGGCCCACTACGTTGAGCGCCCGGGCGAGCTTCGTGGTGTATTCCTTCACCGTCTCCAGCTCTTTCTCGGCGATGGAGATCGCCGGCAGCACGCAGGAGCTGTCGCCCGAGTGCACGCCGGCCTCTTCGATGTGCTCCATGATGCCGGCGATCAGCACGTCCTCGCCGTCGGAGAGGGCGTCGACGTCCACTTCGAGGGCGTCTTCGAGAAACCGGTCGATCAGCACCGGCCGCTCCTGGGAGAAGACCACGGCTTCCCGCATGTAGCGCCGCACCGTATCTTCGTCGTAGGCGATCACCATCGCCCGCCCGCCGAGCACGTAGCTGGGCCGCACCAGCACCGGATAGCCGATCCGCGCCGCCACCTCGCACGCGGCTTCCATGCTCGTGGCCGAGCCGTTGGGCGGCGTGGGGATCTGGAGATCCTCGAGCAGCTTGCCGAACAGCTTGCGGTCTTCGGCCAGATCGATGTTCTCCGGGTCGGTGCCGATGATCGGCACCCCGGCGCGCTTGAGCGGCAGCGCCAGGGTCAGCGGCGTCTGCCCGCCGAACTGGATGATCACGCCGTCCGGCTTCTCGGTGTCGTAGATGTTCAGCACCTCTTCGAGCGTGAGCGGCTCGAAGTAGAGGCGGTCACTGGTGTCGTAGTCGGTGGAGACCGTCTCCGGATTGCAGTTGACCATGATCGACTCGTAGCCGAAGTCCTGCAAAGCGAACGAGGCGTGGCAGCAGGCGTAATCGAACTCGATGCCCTGCCCGATGCGGTTGGGCCCGCTGCCGAGGATCATGACCTTCTTGCGGCCGCTTGGATCGGCCTCACACTCGGTCTCGTAGCTCGAATAGAGGTACGGTGTGAAGCTCTCGAATTCGGCGGCGCAGGTGTCCACCCGGTTGAAAACGGCCCGCACGCCCATCTCCAATCGTTTCCGCCGTACCGCGAGCGGGTCGCACTTCCACAGCCGCGCCAGCCGCCTGTCGGAGACTCCCGCCCGCTTGGCTTGCGACAGCCGGCGCTTGTCCGCCGACTCGAGGGATTCTTGGGCCAGCTCCTTTTCCAGCTCCACCGCTTCCTTCACCTGAGTGAGGAACCAGCGGTCGATGCTGGTCATCTCGAAGACCTCGTCCACGGTGCGCCCCTTCTCGAAGGCGAAGCGGATGTACTTGAGCCGTTCGGGGTTCGGCGTGATGAGCCGCTTGGGAATCAGCGCCTCGTCCAGTTCGTCGGCGTCGGAGCTCTTGCCGCTCTCCAGGCTCCGCATCCCCTTGGCCAGGGCCTGCTGGAACGTCCTCCCGATGGCCATTACCTCGCCCACCGATTTCATCTGCGTCCCCAGCACCGGCTCCGTGCCCGGGAACTTCTCGAATTGCCAGCGCGGGATCTTGACGACCACGTAGTCCAGCGTCGGCTCGAAGCAGGCGGGCGTCTTGCGGGTGATGTCGTTCTTGATCTCGTCCAGCCGGTAGCCGACGGCCAGCTTGGCGGCGATCTTGGCAATGGGGAAGCCGGTGGCCTTCGAGGCCAGCGCCGAACTCCGCGAGACCCGGGGATTCATTTCGATGATCACCATCCGCCCGTCGTCCGGGTGGATGGCGAACTGAACGTTCGAGCCGCCCGTGTCCACGCCGATCTCCCGCAGGCAGGCCAGCGCGGCGTCCCGCATCATCTGGTATTCGCGGTCGGTGAGCGTCTGGGCCGGCGCCACGGTGATCGAGTCCCCCGTATGCACGCCCATCGGGTCGAAGTTCTCGATCGAGCAGATGACGATGGCATTGTCGGCCAGGTCGCGCATCACCTCGAGCTCGAACTCCTTCCACCCGAGGACGCTCTCTTCGATCAGCACCTCGTGCACGGGCGACAGCTCGAGGCCCTTCTCGAGAATCTCGCGCAGTTCCTCGAGGTTGTAAGCGATGCCGCCGCCGGAGCCGCCCAGGGTGAAGCTCGGGCGCAAGATCACTGGGTAGCCCGTGCGTTCGGCGAAGGCCACCCCATCCTCGACGTTGTTGACCAGCACGGACCGCGGCACGTCGAGGCCGACCTTCCTCATCGCATCTTTGAACAGCAGGCGGTCCTCGGCCTTCTTGATGGCCTCCAGTTTGGCGCCGATCAGCTCGACCCCGTACTTGTCGAGGATCCCGGCCTCGGCCAACTCGACGGCCAGGTTGAGGCCGGTCTGCCCGCCGACGGTGGAAAGCAGAGCGTCCGGCCGTTCCTTGCGGATCACCTCTTCGGCGTACTCCAGGGTCAGCGGTTCCACGTAGGTGGAGTTGGCCATCTCCGGGTCCGTCATGATCGTGGCCGGGTTCGAGTTGATCAGCACCACTTCGTAGCCGTCGCCGCGCAGCGCCTTGCACGCCTGGGTGCCGGAGTAGTCGAACTCGCAGGCCTGGCCGATGACGATCGGCCCCGAGCCGACGATCATGATGCGGTGGATGTCGTTGCGCCGCGGCATCCTACGCCCTCGCTCCTCTCCACTCGTCGATGAGCCGGATGAAGTCGTCGAACAGGTAGCGGGAATCGTGCGGCCCCGGCGCCGCCTCGGGGTGGTACTGCACGCAGAGCAGGGGATGGCTGCGGTGCCGGAAGCCTTCGAGCGTCTGGTCGTTCAGGTTGATATGGGTCAGGTCGATCTCGTTGGCGTTCAGCGAGTCCGGGTCCACCGCGAAACCGTGGTTCTGCGAGGTGATCTCGACCACGTTGCGCTCGTAATGCAGCACCGGATGGTTCGCCCCGCGATGGCCGAACTTGAGCTTGAACGTCTTGCCGCCCAGCGCCAGCGCCAGCACCTGGTGGCCCAGGCAGATGCCGAACATCGGGCGCTTGCCGATCAGCTTGCGGACTTCGGCGGCGGGACCTTCAAGAGGTTCGGGATCGCCGGGGCCGTTCGAGAGGAAGATGCCGTCCGGCTCGAGCGCCAGCACCTCTTCGGCGCGCGTCGCCGCCGGGACGACCGTCACCCGGCAGCCGGCGTGGACGAGCCGCCTCAGGATGTTCCTCTTGATGCCGAAGTCGAAGGCCACCACATGCCGCTCGGGCGGCGCCGGCGGCGGCACGCGCTCGGACGGCGAGCACGGCCGGACCGGCTCCTCCCAGACGTAGCGCTCCCGGGCGCTGACCTTCGTAGCCAGTTCCTGGCCCGCCATCGGCGGAATGCTCCGGGCCTTCTCCACCAGCTTCTGCGGGTCGTCGCACTCGGTGGAGAGAACCCCGCGCATGGCCCCGTGGATGCGGATGCGCCGCACCAGGGCCCGGGTGTCGATTTCCGACGCGATCGGGATACCGCTCCTGGCCAGGAAGGCTTCGGCCGTCTCCTCGCTCCGCCAGTTGGAAGCGATCGGGGAGAGGTCGCGGACCACCAGCCCTTCGATGTACGGCCGGCCCGCCTCCGGGTCGGCCGAGTTGGCGCCGTAGTTGCCGATCTGCGGGTTCGTCAGAACCACGATCTGCCCGGCGTAAGAGGGGTCGGTGAAAATCTCCTGGTAGCCGGTGATGGCGGTGTTGAAAACGACCTCGCCCCCGCGCTCTCCGGATGCGCCAAAGCCCTTGCCCTCGAAGACCGTCCCGTCCTCCAGGGCGAGCAATGCCTTTTTCAATCCGTTGACTCCTCAGAAACGGGGGCGTCTGCCGCGGAACCCTTGCTCGGCCGGCCTGCTCCGCACCAACCCCGCGCAGGTGGCAAGCAAATCGGGTTCTCGTCGGCAGGCGTCTCCTGCCTATTTGAGCACGGCGGCAGCGGCGGAATCAACCGCACCCGTCCTTTCGGGCTCGGCCGGGCGCCCCCAGCCGGCGCCGCGTGCGCACCAGACGGCTTCCTCCAGCCGCGGCTGCGAACGACTCTCTATTCAGTAATCCGCCGGCCGTGCCGATAATAATATCGAGCATGAGCGAGACGGCCATCGTTTTCCTGGGGGTCGCGGTCTTCGCGGCCGGGTTCGGATTCCTGTTCTGGAAGATGACCCAGCCGAGCCGCCGCCTGTACAAGCTCCTCGGCGACGGCTCGCGCGCCGGCCTGCGGCTCATCCGGCCGGAGATGCCGGAGTGGAGCTATCTGCCGCACCACCTCGCCCCGTTCCTCGGCGAGTCCGGCAAGGATTACAAACCCGGCCTCGCCTATCAGTTCGCCGGCGGCGAGGGCTATCTGCTGTCGATCGTCGAAATCGTCAAACTGATCCGCAAGAAGGAATACCGGCGGGGAGAAGTCGTCGTCCGCCGCGTGGCCACCGGCCTCGACTCGCCGTTCACCCTTCACTTGAGGAAAGCGCCGGGCCAGCTCCCCGGTGTGGCCAAGAAGCTGCTCGCCGGTCTGCTGCCCAAAGAGGCCGGGCTCTCGCAGTTTCTCCCTGAGATGCGGGAGAGTTTCGTTGCCTACGGAGAGAGGGCGGCGCTGCCCGAGCCGGTCCAGCGGACGCTCGTCACCGCGCTGGACCCCAACGGGTTCGACCTCGCCAAACGGCTGGCGAACACCAGCGGGCTCCGCTTCTACCCTGAGGGGATCCGCTTCCCGATCTCCTACTACAAGCGGCCGAAAAGCGTCGCCGACGTTCGCCGCATCCTGGACTTCGTGGAAGAACTGGCTCGCGGCTTCCGGTTCCAGTGAGAGGCGCCCTCAGCCCGCCAGCCCGTCGAGCACACCCCGCATGTAGCTGATCGACTCGATCATGCCCGGCAGCGGATTGTCGGGATGGATCTCGTACTCGAGCATCACCCCGCCCTGATAGTTCATCTCGATCAACTCTTCGAAGATCCCTACGATCGGCATGGCTCCGCGCCCCACCTCCACCTGGCTGCGTTTGTCCATCAGGTTGGCCAGATCCTTGACATGCATGTCGAAGAGCCGCGGCCCGGCCCGCCGGATGGAATCCAACACGTTGGTCCCGGTGCGCGCCGTGTGGCCCACGTCGATGCAGACGCCCATCCGCCAGTCCCGGCCTTGCAGCGCTTTCAAAGCGCTCTCCGGCGTGGGGAAGAACTTGTCCTCCGGGCCGTGGTTGTGGATGGCGATCTTGATGTTGAACTCCTTGACCAGCTCTTCCACCTGGTCCAGGGTCTCCTGCCGGGGCGCGCAGACCATCATCGGCAGCCCCGCCGCCTTGGCGTACTCGAACATCTTGCGGTTCTGGGCCGGATCGCGCAGGCTGATGTTGCCGCCGCTCAGCACCTCGAGGCCCGCCGCGCGGAACTCATCGGCTCCCTTCTTCGTCTCTTCGGGCGTGCCCTCGTAAGGCAGGTGGAAGCTCTTGATGCTGACGTAACCCACCCGCAGCGTTTTCAGCATCTCGATGGCCTTCGCCCGCGGAAACTTGCGCAGCGAATAGGAGGCCACGCCGATCTTCAGCATCCCCGCTGAAGATCGCTTCCCCGCCTGGAGCGGCGCTATCCCGGCCGCCGCCAGCGCCGCGGCTGATTTGAAGAATGTTCGACGGTTCGTCAGCTCTTTCATCCGTGTTCTCCCTCCGGTTAGTGATTATTCGTAATTGACGAAGAACGGGCTCGACCAGGCCACCATCCGGTTGTCCTGCTGAACCCTCACGTAGTAGAAATGCCGTCCCCCGCTCCAGGCCTCGTCGCGGAACTCGAACTCCACATCACGCGCGCCCGGCTCGGAGGAGTAAACCACGGCATTGTCCTTGATGATGTCGACCTTCGAAATCGGCCTGGGACCGTGGATTTTCACCCGCATGGGCAGCGCCTGGCCGGTGCGGAACTCATCGCCCATGAAGTGCGGCCCCATCCGCACGTCCATGATGATGTTGTCCATGGCGCCGTAGGTGTGCCGTTTGCGGATGGCGTCCAGGATGCCCTGCCGCGAGAAATCGTCGGTATAGACCATGGCGTAGGAGATGTGGGTGGAGCCATGGTCGGAACTGGCGATGATGCCCAGCTTGTAGCCCTTGGCCCAGGCATTGTGCACCATGCCTTCGGGCCTGTAGCCGGCGCGCTTGATGTGGGCGGCGTCCTTCTCCGGATCGGCGGCCAGCGGCGCGCCCACCCGCTCGTAACTCGTCCGGCAGCCCTGGAAGATTTCCACCACGGGCTCCAGTGCCGGATCGTTGACGTGCCAGTCGGTGCCCATTCGCGTCGCCGGAGTGTGCGGAATGGCGATCGCGTGGCGGTTGCGGATGTCCTCGAAGAGCAGCTCGGTCTCGTTTTTCACGACGTCGCCCGTTCCAATGCCCGGCTCGTCGCCCATCCCACTGAGAGGGAACGAGAACCGCTTCACGGCATGCTTCAGGAAAAAGGGCGTCACCCGGGCTTCGCTTCGTTTCGCGAAGAACACGTTGTGATGGCCCCATGGGTAGGTCACTGAGCGCTCGTAGCCGAAGATCGGCACGTAGGCGCCCGGCACGTGGTACATGTCGGTCATCTTCTGCGTGTACCACCACCAGTAGGGCCAGGCGCCGCCTTGGTGATCCGTCGAGGCGCCGAAATCCATCGCCGCCGCGTCGATCATGTAACGGTAAAAGTCCTGGAGATTGCCGTCGTTGCCGCCACCGCCGTCCCAGCTCAGCTCCGTGTGGCGGTGGAAGTCGCCCCGGACGATCCGCAACCGCTGCCCGCCGACTTCGGCGACGTAGGTCCGGATGGCCCGCACGTCGGCCGCCTCGTTCTCATGAGCCCGTGGCGCTTCGAGCTTCTCCTCGGCCGGCTTGCCCCAAGCGAAGCGGCTGACCGGCGGCGCCGCCGGGATGCGTCCCGCGTAGATCTGTTGCCGGATCGGCCGGTGGTAGAAATCCACCCGCCGGTTGTCGGTCTCCCAGGCGATCCAGAAGGATCCGTCGGCGGCGGCCGCGGCACTGGGCCGGGTGCTGGAGCGGCCTTTGGCGTGCGGCAGCGCGAACGGCTCCGCCCACCCCTCGCCTGTGTACCGCGTCACCCAATACTCCCAGTAACCCCGCCGCCGGTTGCTGCCGGGAGGCGCCGCCGTGCCCCGCATCTTGACGATCACGTACACGGAGCCCTCGCCGTCGGCGAAGACGTGGGGGATATAGGTGGCGTTGGGACGGGGAAAAACGCCGGCCAGCGGCTGTACCGGCTCGTGCCATTGGCCGTTTTCCCACACGCGGATCCGCGCCTGACGGAAACGCCCGAGCGGGAATCCGGGTTGGGTCTTCCGAATCACGTAGCCCTGGTCCTTGCCCCAGTTCACGCCGCCGGCCTCCCAGGCCACCCATACGCGGTCTCGCTTGTCCACCGCCACTGTGGCCCGCGCCTCGAACCTCGGCGTCGCCGCCACGGCGATCTCCTCGCCCGGCTCGCCGCCTTCCACGCGGCGCAGGAACACGTCGTAGTCCCCGTTACGATAGCTGTCGTAGGCCACCCAGACGCGGCCGGCCGAGTCGAAGGCCGCCGCCGGCTCCCAGTCATTCGCCGCCCGGTTCGTCACCCGGTACTCGGGTGACCACTTCTTGCCGTCGAACAGCTTCAAGAAGATGTTGCTGTTCCCCCCGCGGAAGCCCTGCCAGACGAGGGCGAAACGCCCCCGTCCGTCGGTCGCCAACCGCGGATTCACATCGGGCAAAGGATGGGTGGTCAGGCGGTGGAGCCGGCCCCAGCTCTCCGTAGCCGGATCGAAACGCCGGGCGTACAAGTCCCAGTTCGAATCCTTCATCTGCGACCACACCACCCACACGCCGTCCTGCGCGTCGACGGCCACCTGCGGCAGCCAACCGTCGCCGCTCGTGCCCGGAACCCACTGCAGGTTGCCCCAATTGCCGTCGGCCCACTGGCGGATGCCGATGTCGTCGCGGTCGCCGGCGAAGCTCAGCCAGGCCACCCACACCGAGCCGTCCGGCGAAACCGCGATCGACGGCAGGTCGTCCTCACGGTACTCGTGGCCCACCGATACGACATCGGCGACCTCCGCCGCGGCGGCCCACGAGAGGAACAGACAGAGCAACAGCGTCCCGGTTCGCAGCATCACGGTGTAACGAATATCACTTGCCGCGGCCGGCGTCAACGGAGACCGCTTGTTTGATGAGCAAGGTGAGTGCGGGGGCGTTTCGGAATCCCGCTTCCGCCGCGGGGCGGAACACACCGGCGGCTCAGCTTCCCTCGCAAACCTCCGCGATCAGCCGTCTCATCCGCTCGTAGTGCGAGCCTTTCCAGTACACCGAGCCGCAGGCCGGGCACATTCGGAATTCGCCGTGCCGCTCCCGCACCCCCTCGGGCACGCGCCGGCCGACGGCTTCGCGGTCAGCCGGCTCCAGCTCCACGTTGCACCGCAGGCACCGGGTGAAGGGCCGGATAAGACCCGCCAGGTCGAACCGCCGCACCACCTCGGCCAATTGCCGCCGCGGCGCCGTCTCTCTCACCCAGTAGCCATGCGTCACCTCGTTGCGTTTCAGCAGTCCCCGGTCCCGCGTCAGCAGGATCCGGCGCTCGCGGCTCGAGATCCGGGCCAGCTCCTCGTCGCGCGCCTCCGGCGGCCGCACGGCATCGAATCCCAGCATGCGCAGATACGCCGTCAGCCGCCCCAGGTGAACGTCGAGCACGAAGCGCGGTTCCCGCAGCGGCTCCGGCCGCACCTTGAGTACCGGCCGAATGTCGATCGATTCGAACATCGGATAGACCGCGATCCGGTCGCCTTCGCGCACCCGCTCGCTGAAATCCACTGAGCGGCCGTTGATCAGCACCAGGTCCACTTCCGTGTGGGGAACGCCGAAACTTTCGATGACGTCCTTTACCGAGGGCTCAACGTGGAAGGGAACCACTTGCGTCCGCGCGCGCTCGGACTCCGGAAGGAAGTCGTTCAGCTCGGCGTAGAAACGGATGGTGGCGCGCTTCATCTCCCTTCGCCCCGCCGGCTGCTGGTGGCGGTAGCGCCCCTGTTTCACGGGGAGATCTTGCCCAGCACCACCGGGCGCCGCGCCCCGGTCGCCGCCGGCAAGTTCGATGGGCGGCGCCGCCAGGTCTCGTAAGCCAGCACGGCGAAAGCCACGGCTTCTTTGGCGTCTGGATCCACCCCGAATTCAGCCGAAGTGTGAATGCGCACGCCTGGTACGTAGGCCGCCAGGTAGGCCATCAGGGTCCGGTTGTGGACGCCGCCGCCGGAAACGATGAGGTCGTCGATCTTCATGCGCGGCCGCACGAAACGGGCCAGAGCGTGGCCGATCGTCACTGCGGTGAGAGCGGTAACGGTAGCCAGGGCGTCTTCCCGGCCGAGGTCCGTAGCGAGCAAACGACGAACATACTCCTCGCCGAACTGCTCCCGCCCGGCGGTCTTGGGCGGCGGCCGGTGGAAGTAGGGCGCCCGCAGGAGAACCCGGATCAGCGCTTCATTGGCGCGGCCCCGGGCTGCCATCTGTCCGTGCCGGTCAAACCGTGTCCGGCCGTTCGAGTAATGGGAAGCGAGGGCGTCGATCACCATGTTGCCGGGCCCGGTGTCGAAGGCGATCACCTCCTCGGGCCGGGCCCCGGGCGGAATCGCCGTAACGTTGGCGATTCCACCAATGTTGAGCGCCACCCGGCCACGTTTCGGGTGCTGGAAGAGCAGGTAATCGACGTAAGGCACCAGCGGCGCGCCCCGTCCCCCGGCGGCCATGTCGCGCGTCCGGAAGTCGGAGACGACTGGGATCCCGGTCCTTTCGGCCAGTACGGAACCGTCGCCGATCTGCAGCGTCGTGGCAATCTTCCTGCCCAGGAACCGGACGCCGTCGCCGTCGTGGAAGATCGTCTGGCCGTGGCAGCCGATCAGCTTCACCGAGTCCAGCGGCACGTCATTCCGCCGGCACACCTGCCGGAACGCCTCGGCGTAACGTTCCCCGAGCAGCGTATGAAGACGCGCCACCACCCCCACATGGCCGACCGCGTTCGAAATCCTCAACAAGGCCGAACGCAATGCCCGGCTGTAGGCTACTGTTCCGAACGCCCTCGGCGCGACGCTCGCCCGTTGCTTTCCCACCGTCACGTCGATGACCGCCACGTCGATCCCATCGAGCGACGTGCCGCTCATGATGCCTGCAACCCGCACATGTCCAGGATAGCGAAGGGATGCCCGGGGAAACGCCGCCGTTCTTTCTTCAGGCGTTTTCCGGTGCGCCGCCCTGAATGGAACAGCGGAACGCCAATGCCCCGATGAGCCCCCCGATCAACGGCCCGGCGATCGGCACCCACCAGACGCCGCTGCCGTCCGTGAGTCCGTTGTTCGGAAAGCCCGCCAGGGTGACGAAGAGCCGCGGCCCGAAGTCCCGCGCCGGGTTGATTGCGTAGCCGTGCATCGCGCCGAAGGCTATTCCGATCGCCACCACGATGAGCCCGATCAGCGGCGGCTGCAGCCACCCCGGCGCGCGGCGGATGACGACGAGGACGAGAAACAGCAGGAGCGCTGTCCCAAGCACCTGGTCGAAGAACCCGTGGAGCGGAGAGTCGGGAAAGGCGGGGAAGGTGGTGAAGACGCCGGCTGTCTTTTCGAGCTTCGGATCGAACGCCAGGAACGCCGGCTGGTAGTTGAAGAACACCACCGCGGAGGCGGCGAACGCTCCCGCCGTCTGCACCACCGAGTACGGCAGCACCTTCCTCCACGGGAAATCATGGAACGCGGCGAAGGCCACCGTCACGGCGGGGTTGATGTGAGCGCCGCTGCGCTGCGCCGCGTAGACGCCGAACATCACCCCCAACCCCCAGCCCAGGGTCACGTTGGTCCAGCCCCCGTGGACCACCTCCCCCTCGGCTCCGGTGGCGAACAGGGTTACCATAGCGTCTACGCCGGCGCCGAACAAGATGAGGATGAAGGTTCCAAGGAATTCCGAGAGCAGTTCAGCCCGCAGGTTGTCGTGTTGCATGGGGAAAGGGCGATTCTACCCCTCCGGCCGGTATTCGACAACCACGAGAGTGACATCGTCAGCCGGCTCGGCGCCCGCGGTGAAGTCCGCCACCTCGCGCAGGATGGCCGAGCGGAGATCGTTGCCCGTCGCCCTGGACATCCGGCTGACGATGGCGCGCAGCCGCTCTTCCTCGAAGAACTCGCCGTCGGGGCGTCGGGCGTCGGTGATGCCGTCGGTGTAGATGACGAGCTTGTCGCCGGCCTCGAGACGTGACTGCTGGACTTCGTACTCCGCCGTCTCGAACATCCCCACCGGCATCCCGGTCGGCATCAGTGATTCGATCCGCCCGCTCCGGCGCAACAGCAGGGGAGCGCAGTGGGCGGCGTTCGCCCATCGGATCAGGCCGTCGTGGCGGCAAAGGCAGTAGAACAGCGTGGCGTACTTCTCACCCTCGGTGCGATCCAGCAGGAAGCGGTTCATGCTCGTCAGCATGCCCTGGATCTCTTCGTCCGTCTGGGCGCCGCGCAGGAACGCTCCCTGGATCAGCGAGGCGAGCAGCGCAGAACTCACCCCCTTGCCGGAGACGTCCGCCACCACCACGGCCGTCTTTTCCGGGCCGAGCGGTAGCACGTCGTAGTAGTCGCCCCCCACCTGGCGCGAGGCCGTGCTGGAGGCCGAGATGCGCAGCCACCCTTGCTCGGGCAGCCGCTTGGGCAGCAAGCTCTCCTGGATGCGCCGCGCCAGCCGCAGCTCCTCTTCGAGCTTCTGCCGCGCCCGCTCTTCCTCGAGGAGCCGGGCGTTCTCGAGGATTGTCGAGGCTTCCACGGCCAGCGTCTCCAACAACTCCCGGTTGCCCGAAGACAGGTCCGCCGCACGGCGCCGCGAATCGAGGTAGAGCACCCCCAGGGTCTCGCTCAACGGGGCGTGGACCGTAGCCCCGAAGTCGCCCGTCCGCACCCGGATCAGCGGCACGCACAGCGCGCCCCTCAGGTTGAGCCGCCGCACCGCGGTGTCTGGCTGCACGCTGTCCTCGGCATCCGGGGCGAACGTCATGGTAAGCATCTGACGCCGGTTCTTCAGGGCCTCGCCGATCAGCCGCACCGGCACCTCCAGCTCGTCCGGCGCAATCGAGAGACCGCTCTCGTTGCGCGCCGTGCGGACGCTCAGCCCGTCTTTGTCCCGCAGCAGCAGAAAGCCGCGTTCGGCTCCCGTAACGGCCAGGGCCGCATCGACCACCGCGTCCAGCACCGAATCCACCGACAAGGAGTGCTGCAGCGCCCGCGCCACTTCCAGCACCGACCGGAGCTTGGAAAGCGTCCGGGTGGCCTCATCGGCGCCGGTGGCCGCCGGCACGTGGCTGAGCAGGCGGTCCAACTCCCCCCGGGAGGTCGAGAACAGGAATTGGTGGGAATCCGGAAACCCCAGCGTGATCCGGTCGCCGTTGCGCAGCGCCTGTCGTTCCACGCGCTTTCCATTGACGTAGGTGCCGTGGGTGCTTTTCAGGTCCTCGATCCAATACTTGCCGTCGGCGAAGACGATCCGCGCATGGTGCCGGGACGCGCGGCTGTCGCGCACCACGAAGTGGTTGTCCGCATGGCGTCCGATGCTGAAGACGCCCTGGTGTAACGGAATGGTGCGGCGGCGCCCCGAGGGGTCCGTGATCACCAGCAAGACATCACTGGATTTCATTTCTTCTTTTTCCGGGCGCGGGAAGTGGGCCGTTTGCTGCTGTGACGCCGGCGCTCGCCGCCCGGGGCCTGCGAAGCGCGCTCGAGCTCTTCTTGCCGCGTCACCTGGCAGGTGGGGCAGTAGCCCCCGATTTCGGTCCGGGCGATGGCGACTTCGTAGCCCAGGGTGTTCTCCACTTGCCGCCGCAGCTTCTGCAAGGGGTCGCCGAAGAACTCCTCCACCTTGCCGCAGCTCAGGCAGACGACGTGGGCGTGCTCTTGCTTGCGCCGGGTCTCGTAGTAGTGCTGGTCCCCGTCGTAGTGCATCAGGTCGAGTTCGTCCACCAACCCGCTCTCTTTCAGTAGCTTGAGCGTGCGGTAGACGGTCACCCGGTTCAGCTTCGGGTCGCGCTCCCGGGCCATCCGGTATAGCTGCTCGGCGTCGAGATGTTTGCCTGAAGAGTCGATCAGATCGAGCAGGATCTGGCGTTGCCGTGTAAGGCGGATCCCCCTCTCCTTCAGCGCCTCCTTGATGCTTTCGGGTGCCATTTCGAGTACTCCCGGCCGCCGCCTGGGCTGTTTACCGGCTTGTGGACGACGACAATTTGACTCTAACATGGACCGGCGGTTTCCAGGCGCCCGCGCCCGCCGCGGGATAATAGGAGGGAACATGAGCACCGAAGGGTCCTGCCCGGAATGCGGCGGCACGGGGTGGCGGACGGTGGAAAGAAACGGGATTCCGGCGGTCGAGCGCTGTGGCTGCGTCTTCGAGCGGCGCCGGCAGTCGCTCGAAGAGCGCGCCCAGATCCCGCCCCGGTACCGGGAGGCGTCGTTCGACAATTTCTCCATCGTCACTCCGAACCCGGTCACCAGCCGGATCCTCTCCAATGCCATCACCGCCGCCCGGGCCTATGTGCGCAACTTCCCTTTCGGCAACCGCAAGCCCGGCCTGCTCTTCGTCGGCGGTACGGGCACCGGCAAGACCCACCTCGCGGTGGCCGTCCTCCGCGCCCTGATCGCCCGGGGCCACGAGGGGCTGTTTTTCCTTTACCAGAACCTCCTCGAACGGATCCAGCGCAGTTACAACAAGGATTCCGGGGCCGCCGACCGGGAAGCCTACCAGTCCGCCCTGGATTGCGAGATTCTTCTCCTCGACGATCTTGGCGCCCACCGCATCACCGACTGGGTGGAAGATACGATCACCTCGATCATCACCCACCGGTGCAATCACAACAAGCCGATCATCGCCACCACGAACCTGCGCGATCCCGACGCCGGTGACCCGCCCATCCCATCCGGCACGGCGGGAGAACTGGCCAGCCGCTACTATCTTGAAGAACGCATCGGGTCCCGGGCCCGCTCGCGGCTCTCGGAAATGTGCCAGATCATCTCCACCCGCGGGGCGGAAGACTACCGCCGGGGCTCGTGATCGCGCCGCTTCATGCCCGCTCCCGCCACGGTTCGACCACGAGCGTGGTGCCCCGCACCCCGGTCACCCGGACCCGTGTTCCCGCCGGCGTTCGCCCTGTTCCGCCGAGGGTCCGCGCCCGCCAAAGTTCCCCCCGCACCCTGACATAGCCCTCCGGCGCCAGCTCCTGCACCACTTCGGCGGTTTCTCCGGCCAGCCGCGCGGCGACCGGCACGTACTCGTTCTCGTAGGCGCGGCGCAGCCACGGGTACAAGACCAGATCCTTGACCACGTCGGCGGCCAACAACAGTCCCGCCGCCCATGGCGGAAGCCCGAGCCAGAGATGCAGCAGGTACAAGACCACCACGGCGAACGCCCAGCCGGGAAGCTGCAGCAGCAAGTACCGGTGAAATACCTTCATCCGCCTCGGTCTCGACGACCCCGCCGGCGGCTACGCGTCCTGGGCGCCCGGCCTCACGCCGCGGGGCGTCTCCCTGCCACCAGCAAGCCTAACGGGTTTCTTTCGTAGCGGGAAAGGCGGCTGGACCGCGGGGCGGCGCCTCAGTCGGTGGGCATCTTCTCCGGCGCTTCGCCCTCGCGCACCAACAGCCACTGGTTCGCCGCGAGCCGGCCGAGTTTCTGAACCTTCCCGCTGGGCCACTCGATCACGACCTCAGCCTCGGCGTCTTGGCCCAGCCCGAACGTCACGGCGAGCTGACTCTGCGAACAGTAGCTCGAGCCGCTCTTCACCATCCGCCACTGCTTGCCGCCGGCGCTCGCCACCCGCACCACCGCCCCCAGCGCGCTCGCGTTCGACTCGACGCCCCGGAGCTTCAGCGTCAGCCAGTGGTTGCGGTTGCCGCCGTCGTTGCGCAGCAGCCTGGCCGGGCCGTTGTTGGTGGTCACCAGCAGGTCCAGGTCGCCGTCGCGGTCGTAGTCGCCGTAGGCCGCTCCCCGGGCGACCATCGGCCGGGCGAAGTCGTCTCCCATCTGCTCCGTCACCTCGACGAATTTTCCTCCACCCAGGTTCCGGAACAGATGCGGCGGCTGCTCGAAAGCGACTTTCGGCTGCACGTTCCGGATCTCCTCCTCGATGTGGCCGTTGGCGACGAAGATATCCAGCCAGCCGTCCAGGTCGTAGTCAAAGAAAAAGGTTCCGAAGGCCAGCGTCAGCAGGCTCTGTTTGCCCACCGTCGAACGCGGCGCCTCATCGACGAACAGCCCGTTGCCCTCGTTGTGATAGAGCCCCAGCATCTGGTTTGAGAAGTTGCCGACCACCAGGTGGGGCCGCCCGCTGCGGTCGTAGTCGGCCGCGTCCGCACCCATCGCTCCCCGCGCGATGCCGTCCTCGCTGTAGGCCACCCCCGCGCCGACGCCTTCCTCGCTGAACGTACCGTCGCCGTTGTTTCGGTAGAGCTTGTTCGGCTCCGTGTCGTTGGCCACGAAGATGTCCGGCCAGCCGTCTTGATCGTAGTCGAGAATCACCACTCCCAGGCTCTTACTGGTTTCGTCCGCCACTCCCGCCTTCTCGGTGACGTCCTCGAAACGGCCGTTGCCGAGATTCCGATAGAGTTTCGCCGCCGCTCCCGGATACGATTCCGGCGTGCAATAGGACTTCGTCGCGCCGTCCAGCGAACACCACAGATCCTTCTCTGGCGACCACTGGACGTAGTTGGCGACGAACAGGTCGGCTCGCCCGTCGCGGTCGTAATCGAGCCACGCGGCGCTCGCGGAGAAGGCCCGGTTGTCGATGCCCGCCTCTCTCGTCACATCCCGGAACTTGCCCCCGCCCAGGTTCCGGAACAGCCGGTCGGGGCCCATGTAGGTGATGTAGACGTCCTCACGCCCGTCGTTGTCGAAGTCGGCGACGGCCGCCCCCATTCCGAAACCTTCGACATCCAGCCCGCTGCCCTTGGTGATGTCGGTGAAGGTTCCGTCGCGGTTGTTCCGGTAGAGGGCGGGCAGGGACCGCCGTCCCCCCGGCCTCCAGTCCTTGGAATTAATGAGCAGGATGTCCAGCCAGCCATCGCCGTCGGCATCGAAGAAGACGCAGCCGGCCCCCATCGTCTCCGGCAGCCACTTCTTGCCCGCCTTGCCCGCGTTGTGCCGGAAATGGATGCCCGCCTCCCGGGTCACGTCCCGGAACCGCACGCCTCCGGCCCACAGCGTAAGCCCGAAGAGTCCCAGTACCAGCCCAGCTCGCCCCACCATTTCTGTTTCCTTCCATTATCCCCGTTCCCGGCCGTCGCCGGGGCATCATGGGTTAGAGCCCCATGCAAGACGAACCGATCCGCATCTTCGTCACCGGCGGAACATTCGACAAGGAATACAACGAACTCACCGGCGAGCTGTATTTCCAGGACTCCCACGTTCCGGAAATGCTGCGTCTCGGCCGCTGCATGCTCGAGGTCGAGTACCGCACCCTCATGATGGTCGATTCGCTCGAGATGACCGACGACGACCGCGCCATCATTGCCGGCCATTGCCGCCGCACGCCGGAGCGCCGCATCGTCATCACCCACGGGACCGACACGATGGTCGAGACCGCCCGCTACCTGGACCGCGAGGTCTCCGGCAAGACCATCGTCCTCACCGGCGCCATGGTGCCGTACAAGTTCGGTTCCTCGGACGGGATGTTCAATCTGGGCAGTGCGCTGGCTTTCGTCCAGACCCTGCCGCCCGGGGTCTATATCGCCATGAACGGCCGCTGGTTCCCCAGCGCTAAAGTGCGCAAGAACCGCGAGAAGGGCGTCTTCGAACCGGTGGAGTGAGATTGCACGAATTCCCGTCTCGTCCCCGTCAGCGGCCCCCGGCGGCCGCTTCGGCCCTCACTCCGCCCCTCCGGAGCGCTTACGGTACAGGGTCAGCGTCTCTTCGCCCGGCGTGACGACGATCGGCTCGCCCACCGGTTCCCAGCGCCCTGAAGCCAGCAACATCCGGCGCAGCCGCCGGACTTTCAGATTCTGAAAATTGCCTGCCTTACGCTGCTCCAGGTAATCGATCGTGGGGAGGTCCGGAAGGAAGATGTAATCCAGCTCGCGCGAAGCCAGGGCCACGAGGTAGTGGAATTTTTCTTCATCGGAACCGCCCGGTATGCGCTCCCAATCCAAGGGCACGACGGGGGCGAAACTCCATTGCCGGGAGAAATTGACCCGGAAGCCGTCGGGAAGCACGACCGTCCCGTGTTCTGGGCGGCCCCCATGTTCGTAGATCAGGGTGTTTTCCAGGAACGGCGTCGCGAAGTCATGGATGGTCGTGGAGACTACCCGAGCTTCTTCCAGTCCGTGCCGGCGGGCGTCGCTGCGCAACAAGTCAATGGCTTGCCGAAAGGCGGCCATCTCCCCGCCGCGTCCGGAGAAGTAGCGGTGGCGCTCCACCCCGAGGGCGGCGTTGACAAGAGATGCGCCGGCAAGCAGGATGGCGCATAACCCGGCTGTGAACGGATGGCGCCGGAGCGGATGCCGGCCCCGAAGCGGCATCAGGCAGAACAGCAGCACTCCGAAGACCATCGGCATGGAGACCAACCGGTTCGGTCCGGCTCCCATGGCCGCCAGCAGCGCTCCCGGAGCGGCTCCCAGCCAGACGAGCCGCAGATCCAGCCGGCGGCCCGCCGCCGGCCATCCGTCCGCTCGAACGGCCGCCCCCAAGGTCAACAGCAGCGTCACCCCCGCCGCCAACTTGAGCGCATTGCCCAGATGATGAAGCCCGAACCAGAAATGCCGGGCCGCCTTAAGAAACGGCAAGTGCGCCGTGGGATCCTGGCCCCACACGAAATAGTACCAGTGAAGGTAATCCCACCGTGTCAGATAGTAGGCCGCGCACGCCGCCATGCACGGCACGCCGGCCCACAGCAGGCGCTTGACGAGCTGCCCGCGCTCTTCACCGGAGGTCGACGCGAGGCGGGCGGCCAGCAATGGACCGAACATCATCACCAGGTAAGCCCCCGCGGTGGCCCGCGCCAACACGGCCGACAGAGCCGCCACAGCCGTCAGGACCCAGGGGTAGGCGGCCCGCGTCTCGTAGGTGGACAGATACCATACGGCGCTCATGGCGAGGAAGATGTACAGGGACAGGTCCATCCGGAAGTCTGAGACGCCGCCGCTGTGCCAGTAGACGGTGGCGAAGTTGAAGAACGGGAGTGTGAAGGCGGTGGCAGCCAGCAGCGGCACGCCGCGCAACCGGTGCAAGTACCACAGCAACGAACACGCCAGCGCCAGAATCCAGACCTCTTGCAGCCAGATGGCGAGGATCCGCGAAGGCGCCAGCAAAACGCCCAGCAACGCCGCTTCCAGATATGGCAGCATCACGTTCGCCGGGGCCGTCGCGCCTCGCAGGGCTGCGGCAACGCCTTGTTCCCGGGCGATCCACATGATCTCGGCGAGACGGTTCAGGTACGAAACCGAATCGTAGAAGGGCCCCAGGCTCGCATAATAGGAACGGTTCAGGAACCCGGCATAAAGACCCTGAACCCCGACCACGCCCGCCAGGAAAGCCCAGCCGAGAATCAGCCACCGCCGCCGGCGGAGCCAATTTCCCATCACGCGCCGCCTGTAGGATCCGACGAAGGGCAAGACGTTGATTGTATGGCGGCGGGGATCCTTGATCAAGGCGCGCCTGCCTGCCGCCGGAACCCGGCGATACCGCGCCGCACCTCGGCTGCCGGTGCTACAAAAGTGGTGGGCGGTGTTTGTCCGTCCGCGCGAGGAGCCCTCGTCATGGAGTGGCCGCGAACCATCTTCCACGTCGACATGGACGCCTTCTTCGTGTCTGTGGAGGAGCTGTACAACCCCTCGCTCCACGGGAAACCGGTGGTCGTCGGGGGCCGGCCGGATCAGCGCGGTGTGGTGGCCGCCGCCTCCTACGCCGCCCGGAAGTTCGGCGTCCACTCCGCCATGCCGCTCCGGGCGGCCTACCGCCTCTGCCCCCAGGCCGTCTTCCTCGAAGGCCATCCCCGCTGGTACCGCGAGTATTCCCGGAGAGTCTACCGGATCCTCACACGCTTCGCCCCGGCTGTCGAGATGGCGTCCATCGACGAGGCATACCTGGACCTCACGGGCGCCGGCCGCCTGTATGGCGCTCCCCTCCGCGCCGCCCACGATCTCCACCAGGCCATCAAAGAGGAAACCGGTTTGAACTGCTCCATCGGTGTCGCCACGTCCCGTATGGTCGCCAAGGTCTGCTCCGGACAGGCCAAACCCAACGGGATCCTGTGGGTGCTGCCGGGCTGCGAGGCTCGCTTCCTCGCGCCGCTCGACGTCCGCAAGATCCCCGGCGTCGGCCAGGTGACCGCCGAGCGGCTCCGGGAGCTGGGCGTCCGCAAGGTCGGCGATCTCGCCCGGCTCGACGAGGGGCTGTTGCGGGAGCGTTTCGGCAAATGGGGGCTGGCGCTGGCCGGGAAAGCCCGGGGCGAGGATGCCGGAGCCTGGTTCGACGGCGAGATCGGCGCCGCCGAGCCGCCCAAGTCCGTCAGCCACGAACATACCTTCGATGAAGACGTCGCCGAGGCGCAGGCGCTCGAGGCCACCCTCGTCAAGCTCACCGAGATGGTCGCCCGGCGCCTCCGTGGCCACGGTCTCTACGCCCGGACCCTGCAGATCAAGCTCCGCTACTCGGACTTCTCCACCATCACCCGGGCCAAAACCCTCCCCTGCGCTACGCACGTGGACGCCGAGATGGTTCCCGCCGTCCTGGAACTGTTTCGCGCTCACTGGAAACGCAAGCCCGTCCGGCTGCTCGGCGTCTACGCCCAGTCGCTTACCCCGTCGGAGGGCCAGCTCAGCCTGCTCGAACACGACAAGGTCGAGCGGTGGCAACGCGCCCTCGATGCCGTGGACAAGCTCCGCGACCGCTTCGGCGAATCGAGCGTCACCCTGGCCGCCGGCCTCCGGGGCGGCTTCCGCGAGCGGGCCCACGAGAACCCGGCCGGGCTGCCCGGCAAACACGGTTCCGGGAAAGACTCGGGCGAATCCTGACGCCCCGAATTCCGCCCCCCTTCTCTGCCGCAGTTTGCTTTGCCGGTCTGGCGCGCCTGCGATAACGTTAAAGGCTATGGAGAGAAGGACGCTGTTGAAGACTTTCCTCGGCAGCGCCGCCGCCCTTGCGGCGCGGCCCCAGGCCGCCCCCGCCCGGCGCCCCAACGTCATCCTCTGCATGTCCGACGATCAGGGCTGGGGCGACGTTGGCTACAACGGGCACCCCTACCTGATCACCCCGAACCTCGACGCCATGGCGCGCTCAGGCATCCGCTTCGAGCGCTTCTACTCCGGCGCGCCCGTGTGTTCGCCGACCCGGGGAAGCGCTCTCACCGGCCGCCACCCGTTCCGCTACGGCATCTACTTCGCCAACGTCGGCCATATGAGAAAAGAGGAGATTACGCTGGCCGAGGCGCTCAAGACCCAGAGCTATACGACCGGCCACTTCGGCAAATGGCATTTGGGCACGCTCACCAACGACATTCGTGACGGCCGGAGGGGCGGCCGCCAGAAGGAACACTACTCGCCGCCGTGGGAGAACGGCTTCGACGTCTGCTTCTCCACCGAACAGGCTATCCCCACTTGGGACCCGATGAAGAATCAGAAGATCCCCACGCGCTACTGGACCGGTCCCGGCGAGTACGCCACCGAGAACCTCGCAGGCGACGATTCGCGCGTCATCATGGACCGCGCCATCCCCTTCATTCGCCGGGCGGTGAGGGACAAGCGCCCTTTCTTCGCCGTCATCTGGTTCCATACTCCTCACGAGCCGGTCCGGACCGGCGCCCGCTACCGGCGGATCTACGCGCGCTTCAGCGAGGGTGAGCAGCACTTCTTCGGAACCATCACCGCCATGGACGAGCAGATCGGGCGCTTGCGCCGCGAACTGCGGGAGCTGGGGGTCGCCCGCGATACCATGTTGTGGTTCTGCAGCGACAACGGGCCGGAAGGTCGCAGCCCGCACCGGGGTCGCACTCGGGGCTCCACCAAGGGACTCCGGGGACGCAAGCGCAGCCTGTTTGAGGGGGGCATCCGGGTTCCCGGCCTGCTGGAATGGCCCGCCCGCATCACCGGGCCGCGCACGGTCACCGTCCCGTGCTCGACGTCCGATTACTTCCCCACCGTCCTCGAAGTGCTCGGCTTCCGGATGAAGGGCCAGCCCGAGCCCATCGACGGCGTCAGCCTCCTGCCTCTCATCGAGGGCAAGATGGAGGGGCGGCCGAAACCCATCGGCTTCGAGACGACCGATGGCGGCGAGCGAGGAGCCCGGGCGCGCTTCGGCTCGCCGAACCTCGCCCTCATCGGCAACCGCTACAAGTTCCTCTCCTACCTCGACGAGGCGCGCGCCGGCGAGGACATGCTCTTCGATATCGCCCTCGATCCCGGCGAGCGCTACAACCTGGTCGCTGAGATGCCCGAGGTGGCCCGCAGGATGAAGGCCGCCCTTGCCGAGTGGAAGGCATCTTGCGAGGCGAGCGACCGCGGCGAGGACTACGTCTCCGGCTGAGATCGGGCGGCCTCACCCTAACGCCGCGCCACCACGGAGGCGTTGTGGCTCCACCGGCGCCGCCCAACGTCGGGAACGGCCGGCCGGCTTACACCGCGGCGAGCGCCGCCACCAGGGCCCCTTTCGCCGTCGCTTCGAGCGGCTTTTCCGCGAGCCGCACCTCGCCGAGCGGCAAGTCAAGCCCGGCGGCCCGCATCGCCTTCTCGAAGCGTTCGGCGAAACCGCCGGGCAGGGCTGTCCCTCCGCTCAGCACCATGGGCAGTTCCCGCTTGAAGTGCAGCAGGGAACCGGCTTCTTCCAGCCGGCGGCGGAAGCCCTCGACGACGGCCTGAATCATGTCGTCGTAGTAGACGCCGAGCGCCTGGAGCACCTTGTTCGAGAAGCCCCCATTGAAATAAAAGGAGGCTTCCTTCTCCAGCCGCACTCGGGTTGTCCGCTCACCCGTCACCGCCGCCGCGCTCGCGTCGATGTAGTCGCCCGCCTTGGAAACGCTGAAGCTGAGCACCGGGACCGAAAGATAGGCGACGCAGACGTTGCACAGTCCCCCGCCGAAGCTTACGCCGATGCCGCTGTAGTTGGATTCTTCGAGCTCGCTGTAGACCACGGCCAGGCCCTCGTTGATGCTGTGAACCTCGTAGCCGCGGCCGGCGAGCAGGTCTCTTAGGCTCGCCTCGTGATAGGTGACGGTGGCCTCGCCATCGGCAGGATCGGCTGGAACGCTGAAATACAGCGGCCGGCCGTCGCCAGGCTCTTCGCCAAGAACCGCGTCGAGAAGGGCGCGGATCACCTCGATGCTCTCCGGCTCGCCCGGGTTCAACATCCCGCTCATCATCGGGCGCCGCACGTCCAAGCCCAGCAGGTCGGCGAAGCGTATCGATTCGTCGCCGTGGACAGAGAGATCGCCGTTCGTGCGAGAGAAAGGAATGCCGTCCTTTTCCAGCGCCTTCTCCGTCATCGGCGAGTAAGGCACTTTCACGAACGCGTTCAATTGGCTCCGGAAACGGATCTCCCCGCCCCCTTGCGTCGCCACGACGATACGGCTGGTTCCCACATCGACACCCACGGCCGGGGTGCGCTGGTTCGCTTGTTCACTCATTTCTCATACTCCTGACCGCTGTTCTCCGGCGGAAGCGCGCTGGACCATCTCCAGGATCTCCCGGTACCGCTTCTGGCGCTGCCGACGGTACTCCTCCACCGGCAGGCCGTGGAAGGCAGCCGCCTGGCGGAACAGGTTCTCCCCCAGGACCAGGCCCTTCCACAGTTCGGGCCCGGTGGCTTTGACGTAGTCCGGCCCATACCGGAAGCCGAAGACCGCCACCGCCGGGTTCGGTATGCCATAGTTGTCGGTCAGCCCAAGGTCTCCGAACGGCAGCCTGGCCGCCCAGTCCACGTGGTTGCCCACCCGCATGGACCGCGAGAAGACCGATACCTGGGCGTGGGCTACACAGTTGCCCGCCGGAATGCCGTAGCGGCTCCGCAACATCTCGGTGAGCATGGCCGCCGCCCGGATCTGGGCGGGATTCACTTCCGGACCCGCCGCGCTCGCCCGCGTTCCCGCCTCGAAAGCCACTCCGATGAAACTCGGGTTCAGGTTCACGTAGACGTACCGGTCGTCGGCCCACACCGAGAAGCCGGCATGGTTGGCGCTGTCGCTTTCCCGGACCACCCGGTGCACCCGGCCGAAGCGGTCGATCACGTAGTGGTAGGCGCGCTTTCGCTGGACGTACTCGAGCAGCCACTTGCCCACCCGCTGCAAGCGCGGAGCATAGTCGGGGGCGAACGGAGCCTGCTGGCTCTCGGTGGTGTGATAGACAATGCCCGCCGGCCGCGTCCGCCACCCGACGAGTTCGAGTGTCTCGCGGTCGAAGACCGGATAGCGCCGCTCCTCGTTCGCGATCTCGTACCGCGTTTCGATCCGCAAGCCGTTGCTGTACAGCTCGTGACTTCGGGTCTCCTCTACGAGCCAGACCGCCGGGGGTTTCGCCGGCGTCCCGAAGATGGGTCCACGAGGGGGGATCCGCAGCTCCAGCGGGGCCGGGATTCCATCGGAAACCGTGGGCAGCGGCCCCGCGAGCACCGCCAGCCCGGCCAGCAGCACGGCGCGCCACAGCGGCCGGGCCTCGCGCCCGCCTCGTTTTTCCGCCATCGCGCTTCGGAGGTACCGCAATTTGCGCACTGGATCCTCGATCCGGCTGGCGCGCCACTCCACCAGCCGGCGCCTTATCCGGCCTCCGGCCCCGACGACCGAACCCATCGCTACGCATCCTCAAGTGAGAGTGGATTTCCCGGCGGTTTCGTCTCTCACTTTCCTCACCGTGTATCGGTCAGATCAGGGAAAAACCTTAGGCCGGAGGGCAGGCCCGAAAGCTCGGGGGGCCGAGCGCCGCTACGCCATCTCTTCACGCCGCTGTCCGGGGGGCTCTGCGCCGCTCGAGCCAAGCCCGCAAGCGGTCCCATACCATGAAGAAAAGCCACGCCAGCACCGGCCCGTGGATCCACCAGCGCCACGGGGTCGAACCTTCCCAGATCCCCAGCAGCGCCCAGGCGATTACCACCCGGTAGGCCAGCGGCGCCAGCGCCGTCCATAGCAGCAGTGCCGGGACCGGGACCACGGCGAGTAGGGGAACCAGCCACGTCAAATACCACGGGTGGCAATTCGACGAGACGAGCAACAGTGCTGTGATCGCCGTCAGCGCCGCTTTCTCCAGCGGCCACCGCGCCAGGACCAGCCCGGCGACGACCAGCCCGACGATGGCGAACGCGGCGTGCTTGGCGGTGCTCGCATCGCCGGCCAGCCACAACAGAGGGCCATACAGGCCGTCGTTGTTCCGCCAGCCGCCGACGAATCCGGTCAGGAACCGGGCGTTCTCCTCGACGTCGCTCCAGTACGGGATCGCCAGCAGCCCGGCCACCGGCAGCACGGCCGTCCATTCCTTCCACCGCAGCGGCCTGAAGCCCCGCCGGCCGACGAAGAGCGGGAACAGAATCAGCGGCCAGATCTTAGCCGCCGCCGCCAGGCTCAACGACGTGAACGCGGCCCACCACCGCTCCCGGGCCGCCGCCCAGAACGCAAGCGCGATGAAGAAAAGGGCTACCGGGTCGTTGTGGCCCGTTCCCCAGAATTCCATCGTCACCAACGGGCACCAGGCGTAGATCAGCACCCGTGAGGCGGGCAGTCCTCGGGCCGCCAGCAGCCCGAGCAGAGCCGCCACTGTCGCCGCGTCGAAGAGCGCCGCCGGGGCCTTGAACCAGAAGGCCTGGCGGTGCGGATCCCCGGTCGCGTGCGCCACGGCGCGGTACGTGGCCCACTCCATCAGCTCGATCAGCGGACCATAGCCGGCCTTGAAGTCTTTGCTGCCGACGCGCGGCCATGTCTCGTCTCTGAGATGGGCCCAATCGGCATCGGCTGGGCGAACCTGGTACGGATTGCCCCCCTCGGCCTGGACCATCCCCTCCCATCGGTAGCGGAATACGTCGTCGGAAAAGGCCGGCTCCAGGGGCCAGACGGTGAGACGGAACAGCGCTGCCGCGGCCAGGATAGCCATCATCGGGGCCCGGCGCCGCCGGAAGCCCGGATCTCTTTCAAATTGCAGGCAGATGTAGACCGAAAGAATGTAGAATAGGGAAGTCAGCAACAGTAGGCCGACAGCCTCCGGGATGTGGTAGCGGAGGTCGCCCAGCGAAAGCAGGCCTGCGAGGAGGATTTCCATCGCCAGGGCGCAGGCGAGCAACCGGGCGACGCCGGGCCAGGCGCCTGTGGTCCGGTTCCGGCTGGTTCGATTCAGCGGCAACGCAAGCTCATGTTAGCAATGATTGCACCGGTTGGACTGATTCTTGCGGATTCCTGGGTTGAGCGCCTTTCGCGAACGTTTCTTGATGATACTTTCGCCGGGATCCACCAGCTCCAGTGGTTCGACTATTCCATCCTCGTCCCTTACTTTGCCGCTCTTGCCATCCTCGGCCTCTATGGCCTCCACCGCTACCTCACCATTTACCGGTATTGGCGGTACCGCAAGAACCTCCCGGTGAAGCCGCCGGCGCGGTTTGCCGAGCTGCCGCGCGTGACCATCCAGCTCCCCATTTATAATGAGCGGTTCGTCGTCGGCCGCCTGATCGAAGCGGTCTCCCGGATCCGTTACCCGCGGGACCGGCTGCAGATCCAGGTGCTCGACGATTCCACCGATGAGACCCGCGTGATCGCCCGGCGATTGGTCGCCGAATACCGGGCCCGGGGTCTGCCCATCGAGTACCGCCACCGCGCCAACCGCCGCGGCTTCAAAGCGGGAGCCCTTGAAGAAGGTCTTCGCGACGCCACCGGCGAACTGATCGCCGTCTTCGACGCCGATTTCATTCCGGATCCGGACTTCCTCGAAAAGACGGTGGATTACTTCACCGACCCCGAGGTAGGCCTGGTCCAGACCCGCTGGGCGTTTCTGAACCGGAACTACAACCTGCTCACCGAGGTCCAGGCCATCCTCCTCGACGGCCATTTCCTGCTCGAGCACGTGGCCCGATGCGGCTCCGGACTGTTCTTCAACTTCAACGGGACGGCGGGGATCCTGCGCCGGAAGATGATCGAGGAGGCCGGCGGCTGGCAGCACGATACCCTCACCGAGGACTGCGACCTCTCCTACCGGGCTCAACTAAAGGGTTGGAAGTTCCTCTACTTGCCCCATGTGGAGAGTCCTTCGGAGCTGCCGGTCGAGACCTACGCCTTCCAGGTCCAGCAGGCCCGCTGGGCGAAGGGCCTCACCCAGGTGGCCCTCAAGCTGCTTCCGGCGATCTTCCGCTCGCCGATCCCCTGGCGGAACAAAGCGGAAGCCTTCTTCCACTTGACGCCGAACGTCAGCTACGTGCTGATGATTCTGGTCTCGCTGCTCGTCTATCCGGCCATGGTGGTGCGCTTCTACATGGGCTGGCAGGAGATGCTCGTGCTCGACGTGCCGGTCATGGCGGCGGCGTTCTTTTCGATCATCGCCTTTTACGTCTTTGCCGAGCACGAACACAATCCGAAGGGCTGGAAGAGGTCGATCGTCCTCATGCCGATGGTGATCGCCGCCGGCATCGGGCTGACGCTGATCAACTCGAAAGCCGTGCTCGAAGCGGCTGCCGGATTTCAGACGGCTTTCGCCCGTACGGCGAAGTACGCCGTGGCGGGCGGCCGGCGGTTGACCCCCGCGATCCAGGTCTACCGCCGCCGGAGCGGGTGGCTGCCGTTCGTCGAGATCGCTTGCGGGATCGCCTTCCTGGTGATCGTCTATCTGGCCATCGACAGCTACAACTTCCTGGCCGTGCCCTTCCTGGCGCTGTTCGTGGCCGGCTACTTGTGGGCGGGCTTCTCGACGCTCATCGACGAGCTCCGGGCCCGCTTGCGTTGGGAGTTGGAGCAGAAGGCCCAGCCGGAGGTCGAAACGGCGCCCTAGCGGAACGGCGCCCTACGAGCTGCTTTCGGCTTGCAGTTCCTCCGCCACCGCCCGTCCCTCTCCCGCCCTGTCGATGGCGATCCGTGTGGCGACCGGCCCGATGATCTCGGAAATCGTCACCGCCGCCAGAATCACCGTGGTCACGTTGGGGGCCAATTCGGGGTAGCGCTTGTCGATCGCCAGCGTCAGCCCGATGGCCAGGCCTGCCTGGGCCATCAGCGCCAGCCCCAGGTAACGCTGGACGGTCTCGTTCAGGCCCGCCTTTTGCGCCCCAAGTTTGGCGCCTGCCAGTTTGCCGGCCGCCCGGGCGGCGACGTAGAGCAGGCCGGCGATGCCGAGCGACGTGACCAGCGAGAGGTCCAGGTCCGCCCCGGCGATGACGAAGAAGATCGCATAGAAGGGCGGATCTGTACGGCCGATCGTCATCAGGATCCGGCGCGTGTGCGCCGACAGGTTCGCCATCGTCGCCCCGACGGCCAGGCTGGCCACCAGCGTCGAGAGCTCCAGCACCATGGCCGCCCCGACGCAGAGCAGGACACACCCAGTGAAAAGGATCAGCACCTCGCCGTGGTCGGTGACTCGGGTCGCCCAGGCAGCCAGGAGCAGGCCCACCAGATACCCGAGCGCCACCGAGCCGAGCATCTGCCATACGAGCAGGTAGGTGGAGCGGTAGAGGGTGGAAAGCGCCTGGCCGCTGCCGGTCGCCAGGCTGAGGTCGATCACCGTGGCCGCAATGGCGAAAGCGGTCAGGCAGAACAGATTGTTTACGCCGATGACGCCCACCAGCGTATCCGTCATCGGGCCGGCTGCGTTCCGCTCCCGGATCACCATCAACGTCGATGCGGGTGCGGTGGCCATGGCAATGGCGCCCAGTAGTATCGCCACCCGCCAATCCAGCCCCAGTAGGAGCATCGCCGCGCTCACCAGCGCCGCCGCCAGGATGCTCTCGGTGGCGGTGACCCTCAGCACCGCGGGTCCGGCGCCGCGGACGCGCCGCATCTCGAAGATGGAGCCGATGGAGAACAGGATCAGCCCGAGCGCCACCTCGCTGAAAATCTCCAGAGCGGCCAGGTTCTCGTGGCTTACCCAGCCGAGGCCCGAAGGGCCGACGGCCACGCCGGCGAGGATGTAGCCGGTCACCTCCGGGATCCGCGCGAACTTCACCAGGTGCCCGGCGGCCAGGGCGAATAGAAGGATGAGGCCCAGCGACGAGAGTTCGTTCATGGCCGCAGGAACACTCCGAACTTCCGCCGGCCGCGCTCCACCGCCACCCAGACGGGCTGCTCGCCCCCGGCGGCCAAGGCGCGGCTCGCGGCGCGCAGGCTGCGGGGCCGACGGCCTCCCACGGTCAGCAAACGGTCGCCCGGTCTGAGGCCGGCGCGGTCGGCCGGACTGCCCGGAACGATCTCCTCGATCGGCAAGCCCGTGCTGCGGGGCTCCAGGAGGATTCCGGGAGTTTTTGCGGCCAGCGTTGCCGGGTAGTCGTCTTCGCTCGCCGCCATCGTCAGGTGAACGCGAGCGCCCGCCCGTAGTACGGTCAATTCGTAAGTCGGGTAGGCCACCGGCAGGACCAGCCGGTTCAGATCCTCCAGCGCCGCCACCGCCGCTCCGTCCAGTTCCTGGATGACGTCGCCTGGCAGCAGTCCGGCGGCGTCTCCGGGCCATCCGCCCCAGACCTCGATTACCAGCAGGCCGGCGTCGGCGCCGAAGTAGCCGGCCGTTTCTTCGTTCAAAGGCTCGAGCCGGAGGCCGTAGTAGCGGAGCAGCCGGCCCGCCAGGCTGCGGGCGTCTTCGAGGACCCGGTCGATAGCCTCGGGCGTGAGCGCCTCGAACCGCCCGCCGCACCGGACCACGAGTCCCAGTAGATTGCCCTCCAGGTCGAAGACCCCTCCGCCCGCCGTAGTCTCGTCCAGGGGGATGTTCGTCTCGACGACGTTGGCGGTGAAGTCCCCGCACTCGACCGCCACCACGCCCTGCAGCGTTCCCGGAGCGTACAGGTGCCCGCCGTCCCTTCTGGCTGCCACCTGGAGCACCCAGCTACCCTGCGGAAGCGAGCGGGCGGCGGCGCGAAAAACCGGCTCGTAACCCGCTGCCGGCGGCAGCCGCATGGCGGAGACCGGGAAGTGAACCGAGACGACTTCCGGCGTCAGCCGGTGCGGGCCTGTCGTCAGCTCCGCCCGCAACGGAGCGTTGGGGCCCCGGCTCACCAGCGTACCGTCCCCACTCCATACGACAGCGCTGGCTTCCAGCCCGCGCACCCACCGCACGGCCGGGATCACCTCTTTGGCCACTCGGGCGAAATAGAAGGTCAGGTCTTCGAGGTTCCGCCGCTGCGCCGCCAGTTGCAGGCGCAGCATCTCGGTCTGGGAAATCGTGACTTCCGGCGCCGGCGCCGGCTTGAACTTGCCGCCGACGATAAGAATCCCCCCGGCGATGACGCCGAGCAGCGCCACGTACCTGCGTTGCGGGGGACGGGAAGGCATCAGTCCGCCAACACTCTGAGCCAGTATCGCAAAACCGGACTCGTCCCACGCAGAGGACGTCCGGCCGCGTTCAGCTCCGTAGCGTCTCCACGATTTCCGCCGCTGCCTGGCGGGCCTCGTCGACCGCTCCCCGGGGGAAGCTGATCGCGCCCACCCGCGGGTGGCCGCCCCCGCCGTAGCGCTCGCAGATCTCCGCCAGGTTGTGTTTCAAAGGCTTCTTCGCCCAGGGGTTCGAGCCCACCGAGACCTTCGTCCGGAAGCTGGAATGCAGCACGGAAACGGTGTACAAGGAATCCGGAAACAAGTAGTACGGAATGAACTTGCTATAGCTCTGCAGCGGTTCGTCCGTCAGGTCGAAATAGACTACTGTGCCGTCGAAGCGCGCCTTTCTCCGGATGATCTCGATCGACTCCACGTGCCGCTCGTAGAGAGGCTTGTAGATCTTCTGGAGCGACGGCTCGGCGATGATCTCTTCCAGCTTCCGGCGCCGCATCCAGCGGATGATCTGCTGCACCGTCTCCGAGTCCTCCACGCCTTCGATGACCAGCACCAGCCTGGTGGCCGCGCTGCGGAGCTCGACCGCTTCCTCCGGGCTCACATATTGGGCGCCGTCCACAATGTCGGCCCACCGCACCAGTTCATCCAGGTCCGGAGCCTCGAAACCAAACCGCTCCTTGGCCACGGTGGCGATGAACTTCGTGCAGGACTTGAACTCCGGATCCAGGAACTTCCGGCCTGAGCGGTCGCGCCGGAAATGCTCCTCGTCTTCTGGATTGAGGAAGGCGCTCTGATGGTGGTCGAACCACCAGGTCAGTTTCGGGTTCGAGGAGTACTTGAAATCGACGATGGCATTGACGTCGCCGTCGAACAGCGAGTCCTCGAAGATCTGCGAAGCCTTGTGCGCCATCCCCGTGTAAAGGAACTCCGCCCCTGGATAGAACTTCGCTTCGACGAACCGCGTGAAGAACGCGGCGGAGGCGGCCCCGTCGAAGCAGTGGTCGTGGTAGAGGACTCTGACCCGCATCAAACCCGAGAAGGATAAAACCCATTAGATTGCCTGAAACGGACTTGAAATGCAAGCCGAAAGTTTCGTGCGCGTCCCCGGGCTGGTCGCGCCGGTTCGAGATCCTGGCTGTTTTGCCAAACCAGACGATTTCGCATAGAATGAAGACAGAAGCGCTGCTGGGAGCTGGGCAGTCATAACTTTCTCATCACCGGCGCTTCTTCAAGCAGGCAGGAAACAGATCGGACCCGTGGCGCCGCTTCCGGGAAAGGCCCGCGGTAGCGGACGACGGCTGGAATCATTCGTCTTTTTTCGTCAGTTCAGCCGGGCGCCAAACCCGCCCGGCTGGTAAGGAAGGACGGCCATGGGAACGATCGTTACTGATACTCCGTCGAAGCCTCTGGACTTCGAAAACGGCGGCCGCGAGGAATACCCGTACCCGGGCATTCCGACGACCACCGACGGCGCGGGCAGCGTTGTCTGGGTTGAGACGCACGTCTCGCAAGGGGCCGGGGCCTACCCGATCACCTCTTCAACGACTATGGGCGGCGGCTTCCAGGCCGCCATCGCCAACGGCAAGCGGAACCTTTGGGGCGAGCCGCTCATGTTCATCGAGCCGGAGTCCGAGCACTCCTCGGCCACCGTCTGCGAGGGGTTCGCCCTGGCCGGCGGCCGCGTGACGAACTTCACCTCCGGGCAGGGGTTGATCCTCATGAAGGAGGTTCTCTACACGATCGCCGGCAAGCGCCTGCCGGTGGTCTTCCACATCGGGGCCCGGGCCCTGACCTCGCACTCGCTGAACGTCCACGCCGGGCACGACGACGTCGTTGGAGTGGCCGACTGCGGCTGGGGCGTCCTCTACGCCCGCAACGCCCAGGAGGCCGGCGACCTGGCGCTCATCGCCCGCCGGGCCGCCGAGGACTCCGAAACGCCGTTCCTCAACGTCCAGGACGGCTTTCTCACCACCCACACCATCGAGAACGTCCGGCTGCCGGAGCCCGAGCTGATGAAGCGCTTCGTCGGCGCGCCGTCGGAGCGGCTCCGCAACTTGATGGACCCGGCGGCGCCGCTGATGACCGGCGTGGTGCAGAACCAGGACTCCTACATGAAGGGAAAGATCGCCCAGCGCGCCTACTATGACCGCGTGCTGCCGTGCATCGAGGCGGCCATGGCGGAGTTCCAGGCGTTGACCGGCCGCCGCTACGGCCTCGTGATGCCCTACCGGCTCGAGGACGCCGAGTACGCCATCGTCGGCTCCGGCTGCATGATGGAAACCGCCGAGGCCGCCGTCGATTGGATCCGGGAGAACATGGGCGTCCGGGTGGGTCTGCTGCACATCACCTGCTTCCGGCCCTGGCCCTCCCGGCAGATCGTCGAGGCGCTGCGGCACGTCAAGGCGATCTCGGTCATCGAGCGCCTGGACATCCCGCTCCAGCAGTCCAATCCCCAGCTCTGCGAGCTGAAGGCCTCCTTCGCCGACGCCATGGCCGGCACGCCGGGCTACCCGGAGGTGGAGCGCATGCCGCGCTTCTACGGTGGATCGGCCGGGCTGGGCAGCCGCGACATCCGGCCGGGCGACTTCATCGCCGTGGTCGAGAACATGCTGAGCGAGGAGCCGAAGCACTACTTCAGCCTGAACATCAGGCACGAAACGGCGCTCGAGGCCCGGGTGAACCCCGACGTCCGTTCGCCGGGCTCGTTCTCCATGCGGGGCCACTCGGTGGGCGGCTACGGTTCGGTGACCACCAACAAGGTGATCGCCACCATCGCCGGCGAGGTCTTCGGCCTCGACGTCCAGGCCTACCCCAAGTACGGCTCCGAAAAGAAGGGGCTGCCGACGACTTATTATTTGACCGTCGCCAGGGAGCACATCCGGACCCACTGCGAGCTGGCCCATGTCGAGTTCATCGCCTTGAACGACGTCAACGCCTTCAACCTCGGCGACGTGCTCAAAGGGCTTTCGCATGGTGGCACGGTCTTTACCCAGAGCCACCTCACGGAGCCGGCCGAGATCTGGGATTCGGTCCCGGCCTGGGCCCGGCAGCGCCTGCGGGACAAGGACGCCCGGTTCTTCGCCCTGGACATGGTGTCGATCGCCCGCCAGTGCTCGAGCCGGGCCGACCTGCAGCAACGGATGCAGGGCATCGTGCTGCTCGGCGTTTTTCTGCGGGTCACGCCCTTCCGGGAGCGGTCCGGCATCGGCGAGGACGAGCTGTTCGCCGGCGTCGAGAAGTCGCTGCGCAAGTACTTCGGCTCCCGCGGCGAACAGGTGGTCCAGGACAATCTCCGCGCCGTGCGGCGCGGGTTTTCCGAGGTGATCGAAGTGCCTCGGGAGGTGATGTTCTCCAACGCGGAGGCCGACCAGGCCGCCGCCGATCTGAGGGTGGTGCAATGAGCAGTTCCACGCCGGCCGACATCACGGCCAAACACCAAGATATCCGGCTTCGCATCGTCGATCCGGAAGACTTCAACGAGCGCGTCGTCGGCGCCTACAACCGGGGCGTCGGCGAGCACGAGTTGGAGGCCGACGTCTACACGGCCCGCAGCGTCATCCCGGCGGGAACGGGCGCCCTGCGCGATTTCAGCTATATCGCCCCGGAGATCCCCGAGTTCCTGCCGGAGAAGTGCGTCGGGTGCATGGAGTGCGTCACCCAGTGCCCGGACACGGCGATCCTGGCCAAGGTGGCCGAGCCGGAGACTCTCCAGCAGAAGCTGTCCACGCTCGAAAACGGCGAACTGCGCCAGTCGCTGGCCGGGCAGTGGGTGGAGACCAACAAGTACTGGAGCGTGCTCGAGCGCAAGGGCGTCGGCGGCGGCAAGTTCGGCATCTTCATCGACCCGACCAAGTGCAAGGGCTGCGCCGAGTGCGTCGAGGCCTGCGGCGACCACGCGGCCCTGAAAATGGTCCGCAAGAACCGGGAGAAGCTCGAGTGGTACCGCCAAGCCTTCCAGTTCTTCAAGCGGATGCCGGAGACGCCCAAGAAGTTCATCAACGAGCGGGCGCTGGCCGACATGATGCTCGCCGAGCGGTCGCTGCTCTACGTCGGCGGGGCCGGCTCTTGCATGGGCTGCGGCGAGGCCACGGCGCTGCGGATGATGCTGGCGGCCACGGGCTTCGTCCACGGCCCCGAGAACATCGGCATCGTCGCCGCCACCGGTTGCAACACGGTCTACGGCTCGACTTATCCCTACAACCCGTTCCGGGTGCCGTGGACCAACTCGCTATTTGAAAACGCCCCAGCCGACGCCATGGGCATTCGCGCCCGCTGGAACCAGATGGGCTGGCGGCACAAGCGCCTCTGGGTGCTGGGCGGCGACGGGGCGATGCTGGACATCGGCTTCCAGTCGCTTTCCCGCATGCTCGCCTCGGGCATGGACATCAAGGTGCTCGTTCTCGACACCCAGGTCTACTCGAACACCGGCGGGCAGGCCTCGACCAGCTCCTTCCACGGCCAGAATGCCAAGATGGCCTTCCACGGCAAGGACATCCACGGCAAGAGCGAGTTCCGCAAGGAGCTGGCCAATATCTGCATGATGCACCGCAACGTCTACGTCGCCCAGACCACGCCGGCCCACATCAACCATTTCTACAAGGCCGTTATGGAGGCCAACGAATTCCCCGGTCCGGCCATCGTCAACTGCTTCACCACCTGCCAGCCGGAGCACGGCGTGGCCGACGATATGGCCGAGCACCAGGCCAAACTGGCTTGCAACTCCCGCGCCTTCCCGATCTTCATCTACGACCCGCGCAAGGGCGATCGGATGAAGGACCGGATCAGCCTCACCGGCAATCCGGCGGTCAAGGACGACTGGTACAAGCATCCGAAAACCGGCGAGCAGATCGACTTCATCTACTTCGCCCGGACCGAGGGCCGCTTTGCCAAGCACTTCGACAAGGACGGCAACCCCTCGCCCGAGCTGCTGGCGGCCCAGCAGGAGCGGCTGGAGAACTGGCGCCTGCTGCAGGAGCTCGCCGGGCTCCGCTGAAGACGGCCGGGCTCGGCTGGAGAGCCGCTGGGGAGATGCGATAACTCCTTGACCGTCTGATACTTAGATTGCTGCTTGCGGCTCCGCTCCGGACCGTTTCCGGGGAATTGACCATGCCTCGGACGGTTTGGTATCATTGAGTTGCGGGGTGGAGCAGTCTGGTAGCTCGTTGGGCTCATAACCCAAAGGTCGCGGGTTCAAATCCCGCCCCCGCAACCAACCTTTTTCTTCTTTCCACCCGCTCACGGTTTCACAACTTCGAGCTGTCCCCGGACCTTACCGTCTTTCCGGCTGACGAGCACGCCCAATCCGCCCGCTGCGGCGCGTACACTGATAGGTCTGCGTTGCGGCCGGCCGGGGACTGGCCCGCGCGACCGCCTATCGATCGCCCTTGACCTCGATGCCTGACTTCGAGACATGGCAGTGGCTTGCCGGCGCCGCCTGCGCTTTCGCCATCGGCGTGGCCAAGTCCGGCGTCCCCGGCGTGGCCATCTGGGCCGTGCCGGTAATGGTGCTCACCGTGGGCGACGCCCGTCTGGCCGCCGGCTGGCTGCTGCCCATCCTCTGTGTGGGCGACCTCTTCGCCGTGAGCTTTTGGCGCCGCCACGCCGACTTCGGCCAGTTGCTGCGCCTCATGCCCTGGGTCGTGGCCGGAATGGCCGGCGGGGCGGCGGCGCTGCTGCTCGACGAGCAGGTGCTCCGCAAGATCGTCGGGGCGATCATCTTCGCCATGCTGGCGCTTCATGTCAGGCTGCGGACCCGGCCGGAAGCCGCCCAAGGCGTCGTCCACCCTTCGCCTTACGGCGTCACCGCCGGCTTCGCCACCACGGTGGCCAACGCCGCCGGACCGGCGATGAACCTTTATCTACTGGGCATGCGGCTCCCAAAGCAGGCTTTCCTGGGGACCGCCGCCGTCTTCTACCTGGTGATCAACCTCACCAAGATCCCCATCTACCATTGGCACGGGCTGTTCAGCCGCGAGTCGCTGGCCTTCGACCTTGTGCTGGCGCCGGCGGCGGCCGCCGGTTCGCTGGCCGGCCGCTGGGCAGTGGAGCGGATTCCGCAGCGGCTCTTCGACGCCGTCGTCCTGACGTTCACCGCGGTGGCGACGCTGCTGCTGTTCCGGTGAGGGTTCCGTCTTCGGACCCCGGCCGGTCCGCAGCGGACGCGATAGAATGATCGCCAGCCGCAGCCGCGGCGCCAGGGAGGACGACATGGATTGGGACCGCCGCGAGTTCCTCGCCGGATTCCTCGCGGGCGGCGGCCTCGTCCGCCGGGCCGACGGACAGCGGGACGGCGCCGTCGTCTACCGGATCGTGGATGAGGCCACCGGGCGGCCGGTTCCGGCGCGCATCCGTTTGACGGACCCCGCCGGGGCCGACCTCGTTCCGCTGGGCCACCCCGAAGAGCTGGCGCCGGAGGCCCACGAAGGGGACGTCCGGTTCCAGTCGCGCCGTTACTGTTACGTGGACGGCGAGTTCCGGCTGCCGCGCGGCCATCCGCCTTTGCGCTGCCGCGTGCTGCGCGGCTTCGAGTACGAGATCCACGAAGGCGCGCTCGAACCGGCGGCGGCTCGTGACGGCGCGGCTGAGATCCGGCTCCGCCGCTGGACCTCGCTCGCCAGCCGGGGCTGGTACTCCGGCGACATCCACATCCACCACATCGCGCCCCGGACGTGCCGGCTGGAGATGGACGCCGAGGATCTGAACGTCGCCAACATTCTTACTTCCGACTTCACCACGGACCAGGACCGCTTCCGCGGGGCGCCCGACCCCGTCTCCTCCGGCGACCGCCTCGTCTACGTCAACCAGGAATTCCGCAACCACGAACTCGGCCACCTGTGCCTGCTGAATCTGAAACGGCTCGTCGAGCCGGTCAAGACGGTTCAGCCGTTCCATTACCCCCTCCACCTGCGGGTCTGTGACGAGGTCCACGCCCAGGGCGGCTACGTCTCCTGGGCCCACTTCCCGAGCTGGCCGGGGGTGGAGAACCCTCTCGACGTGGCCATGGAGAAGCTCGACGGCCTCGAGATCTTGTGCGTGCTCGAGCCCCGGGCCTTTCCCATCTTCATGCGGCAGATCGTGCCGGAGGTCGAGTCCAACGACGGCCTGCGGCTCTGGTACCGCTACCTGAACTGCGGGTTCCGCCTCACCGCCACCGCCGGCACGGACAAGATGACCACGTTCGTCACCGTCGGCGCCAACCGCGTCTACGCCCGCCTCGACGGCGATTTCAACTACGAGAACTGGACCCGCGCCCTGCGGGCCGGGCGGACGTTCATCACCAACAGCCCCATCCTCTTCTTGGAAGTCAACGGGGCCGAGCCGGGAGCCACCATTGAGCTCGATTCGGCCCGCGGCCGGGTCGTCCGCATCCGCGCCACGGCGGAATCGCAGCTCCCTTACCACCGCCTGGAGATCGTCGCCAACGGCCGGGTGATCGCCGAAGCGTCGCCTTCCGGCCCGCGGCATCGCGCCGCCATCGAGATCGAGCACCCGGTGAGCGAGAGCTGCTGGGTCGCCGCCCGGGCCCTCGAAGACCTCGGCCGCTACCGCGCCGCCGGGCTCGACTTCAACACCGTCCACATCGCCGAGGGCACGCTGCTGAGCAACTACTACGGCACGCGCCGCCCCGAGACCGTCTTCGCCCACACCTCGCCGGTCTACGTCCTGCTGGACGGCGCGCCGATCCGGAGCTGGGAGGACGCCGAGTACTACGTCCGCTACATGGACCGCACGATCCGGTGGCTGGAGACCGAGGCGAAGTTCGCCCGCCCGGCCGACAAACGGACCACCCTGGAGCGGTTCCGCGCCGGCCGCGCCGTCTATGAGCGGCGGGCGCGCGAGGCCCGCGAACGGCAGCGGGCGCAGGCCCGGCGGTGAGGCCGCCCGCCCGGAGCCACGCTACCTGGCGCCGGATAGCCGCTCGACGTAGACGTAGTAGGCCCCGGAGATCTCCCGGCCGTCTTCGTCGTAGAACCAGGTCTGCATGGTGGTGCGGCCGTAACGGAGGTTCATGGTGAAGACGGCCTCGCGGTCCTCCGGACCCACCGGTTTGCGCATCACGCGGCCACCCACGCGGAGCCCTGCCTCGGCGATGGGCAGCGCCACGCCGGGCGGGTAGTCGCCGTCCTCGCCGTCGTGAGCGGGCACGCCCGCGCGCATCGGGACGTCCACCTCTTTCGGCCAGCGCCGCAAGGTGAACCGGTAGCGGCCGTTCCGCTCGATCAGGATGTGCCACACACCGTTCCGGCGCACGCCGCGGCGGACCTGCAAGCCCTGGTCGAAGAAGACGTCGGCCCACTCGCAGGGCGAGACGAGTACCGGATTCTCGGCGTCCGAGCCGATGTGCACCGGAAGGAACGTGTCCAGGCGCGGCTCCACCTGCCGCCACCATTCTTCGTAATGGGCGCGCATGCGGGCGGCGATCTCCGGATGCTCGGTGATGACGTTGCGCTGCTGGGCGGGGTCGTCGGCGATGTTATACAGCTCGGTGAGCCGCAGCAGGCGCCACTTCTTCCACAGCACCGCGGCGTCGCTCCACTCGGGACGCCCCACGTTCATGCGGCTGAACTGGACGACGAGCATGCGGTCCGGCAGGTGGTCTGCTTCGCCGCGGAGCAGCGGCGCCAGGCTCGTCCCGTCGAAGCGCACGCCCGGCGGAGTCTCGAGGCCGCAGAGTTCGATGAGGGTGGGCAGGATGTCCTGCACTTCGGTGAGCTCATCGATGTCCCGGCCGCCCTCCAGGCCGCCGCCCGGCCAGCGCAGGAAGAATGGCACCCGGTGGCCGCCCTCCCAGAGGGTGATCTTCCGGCCGCGCATGCCGGCGTTGTAGAAGGAGACGCCGACGGTGCCGCCGTTGTCGGTCATGAAGATCAGGATCGTGTCCTCGCGCAGGCCGGTCTCGCGGAGCATCTCCTCCAAGCGGCCCACGTTCTCGTCGATGTTGGCGATCATGCCGAAGTAGCTGGCCAGGTTCGCCGGCAGGTTCCGGTAGCGATCCCGGTAACGCTCGGAGACGAACCACGGCCAGTGGGCAGCATTCAGGGGAAGATAGACGAAGAAGCGCTCGCCGGCGGCGTGGCGGGCGCGGATCCAGCGCATGGCCTCGCGGAAGAAGACGTCGGTGCAATAGCCTTCATAGCGCTGCGGGCGGCCGTTATGGCGGTAGACGTCGTTGAAATAGTCGTTGTTCCAGTGGTCCGGGGCCGAGCCGATGTGGGAGGAAGGGAACCAGACGGTCTCCTCGAAACCGCGGTCCTGAGGGCGATAGGGATAATTGTCGCCGAGGTGCCACTTGCCGAACATGGCGGTGCGGTAGCCGGAGGCCAAGAAGATCTCGGCCATGGTGGGGATGTCGCGCCGCAGCAAGGTGCGCCCGCTGGAGACGTTCATGGCCATCGAGGCGAGAGTGTCGCGGCCGGTCATCAGTTGAGCCCGCGTCGGGGTGCACATCGGCGAGACATGGAAATCGGTGAAGCGGATGCTCTCGTCGTGCAAGCGGTCCAGATTCGGGGTCTTCAGGGCGGGATTGCCGTGGGCGGAGAGATCGCCGTAACCCTGATCGTCGGTGAGGATGAGAATCACGTTGGGCTGCTTCGCCGCCAGTGGTGTGACGAAGAGCACGGCGGCGAGAAGACGGGCGAGAATGTGGGGGCGTCGCATGTCCCTCCTTCTATCACAGAGAGCGGTGCTTGTAGAGCCGAGCGGGCATGGAGCCGGAGGCGGAAGCGCTGGAGTTGGGAGCCATCGGGAGCGACGGCGGGAGGGCTGGTCCGGGGTGCGGCGTGACGCGTGGCGCCTTTTTTCCTCGAAAAGATTGAAACGAGGAACTGGGTTATCTATCAATCGATTAGCGGGACGTGTGACGCGTCGGGGGAGGTTCCGTATCCGCTGGCACAAGCGGTAGGACACGTGAAGAAACGGCGAAGATTGGGCCTCGATTCCTCGGGGGGCAGCCCTCGCCGCAGCTTCCCCCGGCAGGCCCGGGCGTGGACTCTCTCGAGCCGCGCAAACGACGCCCGGCTGGCGATCCACCCGCTGGCAGCGCGCCCGGGGCGCGTGCCGGCGGGCAGCCGAAGACGGGCGCATCCGGAATTGTGAAACACGTCGGGCGGGCATCGTTCCCCCGTAGCGTTTCTAGCACGGCGACCGCGGAGAGCGGTCCCGGGTGGGAGCGAACTCGTTTGGATGGAAGGGATTGGGCGGCGGCATTGCGATGGGACTGGAGAAGGTTTGGGGCAAGTGCGGGCGTCGCGGTTCAGCCACGCCGCCCGGTCGTGCTCCCGATCAGCGCGGGGCCGGCGGCCCCCTGCCGGGCCACCGTCGAAGCGCTTGCGGTGTTCCAGATTCCGAAGCGGTTGGGGGGCGTGGAACGGCGCCGATTCGGGGATTACAGAAAGAAGGCGGCGAGCCTCGATGGAGGCGGCGGCAAGAGCTTTTCTGCTGTCTGCAGCAAGCCGGGCGAAATCTATCCGCTCCCGGAAACCTCGGCCGGTAGCCGGGAACGGTCCGCTGCGCGGCCGCGCCGGAGGCGCTCTCCCCCCCTGGCGTTTCTGAGACGCGCCGAGATTGTCGAGGGCGAACCGAGACTGCCGCTCGACGCGAGGAAGCTGACCGGGGCCGGAGAGGATATCCGGCTGCCGGCCACCGGGGCGCTTCTGTTGCACGTTCGATAGAGAGATCGCAAACGACGGCGTTGGGCTCGTGCCGCCGGTATGGACAAGCGAAAAGGTTATAATCTGGACGCCGTCAATGAAGCGGAGGGAGTTTCTACGCTTGGCCCCGGCGCTCGGGGTGGCTTCCCGAGAGGCGCCTGTCCTGCGGGCCGAGGTGTCGAATCTGGAGCCGATTCCCGAGCGGCACTTTCCCAGCCGTTTGTACGAGTTCGTCTGGCGGAATTGGGAGCTGGCCAACTTGGACCGTATGGCGGAGACGGTCGGGGCTGCGCCAGGCCGATTGCAGGAACTCGGCGCCGAGCTGGGACTGCCCCCGAAACCGAAGCTCGGCGAAGAGCGGTTGCGGCGCCTCTATATCACCGTCATCCGCCAGAATTGGCACCTGCTGCCCAACGACCAGATCCAGACTTTGCTCGGGTGGGATGCAGACCGTTTTGCTTTCATCCTCAAAGAGGACGACTTCCTCGATCAGAAGCTCGGCTCGAAGCCTGACTGCAAGCGGCTCGTCTACCGGCGGCCGACGGCGGAGGAGCGGCGGGCTGCAGCCGGGATCAAGCGCGAAATCCACAGCACCTTCGGCGAGGCGTGGAAGGAGGCGGGCGAGGCGCCGTTCGAGTTTGTCGAGCAATTGAGCACATCACGCTACCCATTGCTCCGCGACCCTTCCGCTAGCGTGGGTCCGGGCGAGATCGACATCAGCTCCGGCTGGGCGGTGACGGCGTCTCGTCACCCGGAAGTAAAGGCCGCAGCGGAGCGGCTGCGCCGTTACCTGGCCGAGGCGATGAGGGTGCGGTTGGAGCTGCCCACGACAGCGGGTTTGCGCCGTGTCATCCGGTTGGAAGCTACGGGCTCCGCCGGCAAGAGCCCCGGTTTCCGGATCGAAGCGGGTCCCGCCCAGGTGCGGTTGGTATCGTCCGAGCCCGAAGGCGTAGTGCGGGCGGCCTATTGGCTTCAGGAACTGCTGGAGGCCCGGGGCGGTCCGTTCTTGCCCGCGGGGACGTTCGAACGGGGGGAGGTGTGGAATCCGCGTTACGTCTACCCGTTCTTCGCCCTCTATGGGGACCCGTTGTACGAGCCGGAGGTGGATCCGCTCCCCGAAGGGTACCTGGACAAGCTCGCCCGCGTAGGGATCAACGGAGTTTGGATCCAGGCGGTGCTGAACACGCTGGCGCCGTCGGCGGAGTTTCCGGAGTTCGGCGAAGGCTGGCAGACGCGGCTGCACAACCTGAACGCCCTGGTCGAGCGGGCGGCGCGCTGCGGGATCGGGATCTACCTCTACTTGAATGAACCGCGCGCGATGAAAGCGGACTTTTTCCGGAGACACCCGGACGTGCGCGGCTCCTCTTACCGCGGCCTGTGGGCGATGTGCACCAGCGTGCGGAAAGTCCGTGACTGGATCGCCGGCAGCCTGGAGCACGTGGCGCGGGAGGTTCCCGGGATCGGGGGCTTCTTCACCATCTCGATGTCGGAGAACCACACCAACTGCTTCTCGCACGGCGGCGCCTGGGGCGCGGGGGCGCCAAGTGCGGGCGACTGCCCGCGGTGTGCAAGGCGCAAGAGCTGGGAGGTGCTGGCGGAACTGCTAAACACGATGCGGGATGGCATCCGCCGGTCCAGCCGGACAGCGCGGATTCTGCATTGGGACTGGGGATGGGGCGATGCCCTGGCTAAAGAACTGGTCCCTCGTCTCTCCAAAGACGTGTTCCTGCTCAGCGTGAGTGAATGGGGGGCGCCGGTCGACCGCGGATTCCCAACTCGTGTCCGGGAGTACTCGATCTCTGTCGTGGGGCCAGGGCCCCGGGCGCAGCGCAACTGGGAGCGCGCCCGGAAAGCAGGGCTCGAGGCGGCCGCGAAGGTGCAGTTCAACAACACCTGGGAGATCGCCGCCGTCCCCTACATTCCCGTGCCGCACTTAATTGTCGAGCATTGCCGAAACTTGTCGCGGCGGGACCTTTCGGCTCTCATGGCTTCGTGGACGCTCGGCGGCTATCCGTCGCCGAACCTGGCGGCGGCCCAAGCCTATTATTGGAAACCCGCCGCCGATCCCGAAGAGATCTTGCTCGAAGTGGCGGCGGCGCGTTGCGGAGCAGCGGGAGCCGAGCGGCTGGTCAAAGCGTGGAGCCGTTTCAGTCGCGCCTTCCAGGAGTTTCCCTACGGGGTGAACCTGTATCTGATTCCTACCCATCACGGGCCGGCGAACCTGCTCCGCCTGGAGGAACTGCGGCAGCCGCCCTCGATGATCCTGTTTCCGCAGGACGCCTGGCGGAAGTGGGCGGCCGACTACCCTCCGGAAGTGGTCGAGGGGCAGTTCAGGAGGTTGGCGGCGCTTTGGGCCGGGGGACTGCCGCTCGTGGAACATGTACTGGCGGAGGCGCCCTCCGTGCGCCGCGAAATGCTCGAGCTGGATCTGGCGGTGGCTCAGACGTGCTGGAGACATTTCCGGAGCGTGGCCAACCAGGTGGAGTTCTACCGGCTTCGCGAACGTCTGAAACAAGGTCCGGACGAGACGGTGATCCGCCGGATGCAGGAGATCGCCCGTGACGAGATCCGGCTGGCGCGGGACCAGTTTCTTACCGCGCGCCGCCACTCGGTGATCGCCTACGAAGCCTCGAACCACTATTTCTACCGGCCGCTGGATCTGGCCGAAAAAGTGTTGAACGCCAGGCGGATCATCGCCGAGCTGGACCAGCTTCTGTGAAGCGGGCGAAGAACCAGATGGGCAGGGCGGCCGGTCGCGGATTCCGCCGAGGAATCTGATGTTGGGCGGCGGCTCGGGTGAAGCTTTTGGGGCTTTCTTTCTCCAGGAACCCATTCATCCCGCGGACGGCGAGGAAGGCGCGAAAGCGATGGTGACGAGGCCGATCCCCGTGTTCCGCTACCGTCCGTAATGGACTCTCACTGCCGTCGCGCGTGGCTCGGCGGCCACGGTGTCGAGGGCTTCTCCCTTGAGCGCGAAAGACAGAGGCGTAAACCAACGCCGCCGATGAGCAGGCCGGCGGGCGGCACGGGCATGTCCTTGACGGACGAGTGGACCATTTTGCCGAAGGCGGCGGCGCCGCCGCCGACGCCCATGTCGATGACCTCGCCGCGCGAGGCGAACTCTTTGAATCCTTCCAGCGCAGTAGGACCCGCCGATCAGGACAGGCGGTATGATAGCGGATCAGCCGGCGGGCGCCGGACGGTACAACGGCGTTGGGGCTGGCGGGAGGCGTTCCATGATCTCCAGACGCGCATTCTTGTTCGGATCGGCGGCCGCGGTATTCTGCGGCCGGAAACCCGAGTTGACGCCCCGGGAGCGGGTGGATTTGGTGCTCGCAGGCAAGGAGCCGGACCGCCAGCCATTCAGCTTCTGGTATCACTTCCTCGACGAGAACGAGCCGGGAGAGAAGCACGCCGAAAACACCCTGGCCTTCCACCGCAAGTTCGGCACCGACATCGTCAAGGTGATGAGCGACTATCCGTATCCGCGGCCCGAAGACGCCTGGTACGAGCTCGAGGCGCTCGACAATCCATTCCCGGAGCAGATCAAGGCGCTCGAGATCATCAACCGGGAACTGGCCGGCTCGGCGCACTCCATCGAGACCATCTTCAACCCCTACAAGGTGGCCGAGAAGCTCTCCTCGCCGGAGGAGGTGGCCCGGATGAAGGACGAGGAGCCGGAGAAGCTGATCGAGGCGCTCGAGATCATCACCGAGTCCGAGTGCAACCACGCGCGGAAGGCCGTCGCCGCCGGCGTATCGGGCGTCTTTCTGGCCATCGCCAACGCCGACGAGACGGTGCTCACGCGGGAAGAGTACGTGAAGTTCAGCGAGCCGTTCGACAAGCGCATCTTCGCCGCCGTCGCCGATGCCCCGCTCAACACCATGCACCTGCACGGCGACAAGGTCTATCTCGATCTCTTCTACTCCGGCTGGGACGCCACGGTGTTCCATTACGCCACGCACTCGACGGGCGTGCCGATCTCCGAGGTGCGGCGGAACTTCGAAGGCGTGATCATGGGCGGCTGGGACTACAAGCGCATCCTGGAGCTTTCCAATGAAGAGCTGCGGCGGCAGTGGCAGGAGGCGCGGGCGCAGGCCGGCGTCAAGTTCCTGCTGGCCCCGGGCTGCTCGGCGCCGAACGAATCGACCGACGAGCAGCTCCGGCGGCTCGTCAACGCCGTCAAGGGTTCCCGCGTTTAGGCCCGGCGCCGGCGTGTCCTCCCAGCTACCCGCCGACCTGCGCCGTGGGCCGGGAGCGGGAGCCGCCGTTTCTCACCGGTAGAGATCCTGGCGCTGGCCGCGGTACCAGGGATTGTTCCAGCGGGCCTCGGGCACGCTGCCCGGATCGACGTCGGCGTAAATGACGCCTTCTTTATCCCAGATCTCCGCGAGCAGTGATCCGTCCTTGTTGGTAATGTTGCTGCCGCCCCGGCACCGCTTCCCCGCTTCGTTGTAACCGCAGCAACAGGAAGTCGGCATGATCATCGAATTCGCTTCCGCCAGGGGCTTCACCTCCCGGTGGCCTCTGCTGCCGCGGTTGTTCAGCCAGAACAGCATCAGACAACCCTGGTTTGCGTAAGCACGGGTCATTTCAGGGAAATCGCCGTCGTAACAGATCATCACCCCTGAGCGGAAACCCTTCACGTCGAAAGTGACCAACTCGTTGCCCGGCAGAAAATACGCCGGCTCGTGCCGCACCCCCTTTGCGTGCCACCAGAGATGTGTCTTGTGATAGTTGGCGACGACCCCATCGGCGTTGACCAGCGTGGCCGAGGTATAGAAGTCCGTTCCGTCCCGTTCGACCAGTCCGTAGAGAACCATCGCCCGGCTGCCGCGCAGCAAGTTCCGAAACGCTCTTGTCGAAGGTCCATCCACCGGTTCGGCGAGCTCATGAAGGTTCGGTACATAGCCCACCAGCAACGCTTCATGGAAAAGCACGATATCCGCGTTGTTGCGCAGCGCTTCGCGGGCGAAGCCCAAGGCCTTCTCGCGGTTCTTTTCGACGGCGCCGGGAATCGTTTCCTGCTGCACCACGGCCACGCGCACCCTGCCGGGCTCCGGCCTTGCCGGCAAGTTCACAGCGGGCTTCGTTCCGCCGCCGGCGGCCCGGGCCGACAACACCCCGGCCAACGAGAGCCCCCGGATGATTCCTTCCCGTCTGGAGAACTTTAGTTCACTCATCTATCGAATCCTTTCCCACCACCAGACTTGCGCCATCCACGCCTCGGGTTTGACCCAGGCCGCTGACCGGAATACTGTACCAGCCGGAACGCGCGGTTTCATCGGCCGGCATTGCTTCTCCGCGCCGCCGGCTGCGGGGACCCTCGATCTGACGATCACCGATGAACACTGCGAGCCGCCGACGGCCCGAGTCGGTGGTCGAGTGCCGCATCGCCGCCGGCCCACGGCTCCTTGATTGTCCAAAGCTGGGTTCTCAGTGCGTCACCACGTCGTAGGCTACGATGCGCCACTTGCCCTCTTGCGTGGTCCAGAGGGCGCGAAAGACGGCCGGTTGGCCCGGAATATTGCGAAGCCGGAAGCTCGTCGCATAGTACCGCCCGTAGCGCGGCCGTGCGGCGGGATCTTCGGAGAACTCTTCTCCCGAGGCGCGGCGCGCGCAACGGAGTCCTTCGCCCAGGTGGTCCGGGACGGCGGCCAGCGCGTACGCGTCCGGGTGCGGGTTCCGCACCGGGCGGAGCTCCGGATGATAGAACTCGACCCCGATGATCACGTCTTCCAGCCGCTCGGCGGGGGCGAGGTAGGAAACCAGTTTCGCCATCGCGGCCGCCGTGTAGTCCAGGGCTTCCCGGGCGTTCTTCGCCTCCGGGTCTTCGGGGCTCCGCAGCAGCTCATAGCAAGCGGCGGCCGCCGGGGAGAAGTACCGGATCGCCTTTTTCACATCGCGGCGGACGAGCCACGATTCGAGGTGGTCGTGGTTGGCCTTCAGGAAACCGGCTGGAGCGGCTACGGCCTCCCGGGGCGGCGCCGCCGCGCTCGGCTCCTCCTGCGGGCGCTTTCCGAAACTCAAACGTGAGCCGCCAGGCTCCAGTTCGAAAGATACGAGCCGCCAGTAGCCCTTCTCGCGGGTCCACAACGTCAATAGCGTCTCCCCCACCCTGTCCGGCGCGTGGACGCGGAAAACCGCCGCGTAGTATTTGCCGTAACGTCGCGGCGGCCGCTTGCCGGCATCTTCGGGGCGAAGCCGGTTCCCGCAGTCGAAATCGTAGGCCAGATCGTCCGGCGCCTCGAAGATCACGAACTGGGCATGGTGCGGTTGCCGCACGACGCGGAGCCCTTCCTGCGTGATGTGGACTCCCGAAAGCACGTCCTTCAACGTCTCGGGCTTGCCCACCGCGTCGTTGGCGCTCATCAGCGACCGGAGGATCTCGTAGCGCACCATGCCGCGGTCAGCGTCGCCTCCGCGCTTCAGCACCACACAATCCTCGCTTCGCGGTGAAAAGTAACCCATGGCTTCCAAAGGGTCTTGCTCGAGCAGCCAGACTTTCAGGAAGTCGGCCACGGCCTCCTCGATCCTGGCATAGCGTTCTCTAGGCAGCGCGGCGAGCTGCAGTTGCTCCTCGCCGATGTCGACTGCGGGCACGTCTTTCGCCGGAAGTCCGAAGAGGCTGCGCCACCAGTTGGCCAGCCCTTGCCAGCGGCCGACATGCCGGTCATAGTTGTTGCCCGCCCGGACGTCGGAGTTGGACGCCGTCAGGTGGCCGTTGATCAGCGCCGATGGGAACCGGGAGGAGCGGTAGTCGACGTCGATGTCGGCCTCACGGCCGTTCCGGGCGATCGAGATCTGAATCGACGGCACGCCGCCCCGCTGGCGGTAGTTGATCGGGTAGCCCTTGTGGTAGATCGTATTGTCGGCGTGGCGGGCGAATTCCTTCGATGCCGCCAGCTTTTCGAGGGCGCCGGGTTTCAGAGTGACGTAGATGCGGAACTGCAAGTCTCCCCGGCTGCGCCGGATCTTGCCGTGCACACTGTCGAGGCGGGCGATCAGGTCCAGTGCGGTACCCATCGGCCGCCCGTCGGTTCCGGTGAGCGGCGTCGTCATCAGCGCGTGGGTAACCGCTTCGAAGGTGCTGCGCACTGACACCGGGGCGCTGTCGTAGACCGTCTCCGGACCCTGGTCACGGTCCATCGTGCGGTTGAAGCGCGCCACCCAGTCGTCGATCAGGCGCCTTTGCCCTGGTTTCAGATCCTCGTAACTCTTGCCGAAGCGGATCGGGTCTCCGGCGGAGGACGGCTGGGCTGCGGCGGCCATGACGAGCGACAGGGCGGCGGCGAGAAGCGCTTTGCCCCAGGGTGGGGTGGAAGCGAAAGACGGGCTCTCCATGCGGTTCTACCTCGGCAGCGTGTTGTAGAGAAGGCTCTCGGCCACCCCGGCCTTGGCCGCGGCGGCGCATGATTTTTTCGATGCACCTGCAAGTAACGGGGATTCCGCAAATCTCCCGCCAGCCGACCGCAGCGCGTCTCCCGTACCGCCCGGCCCGGCTCGGGCGCCGCGCCGCCGGACCGCTCGCCAGCGGCTACCACTCGAGCGGCGGCCCTTCGTGGTAGTCGCCCTCCCAGTTGCCCTCGAGAATGTTGTCGGTTCGACGGACTTCGCCGGCTCCCTCGACCTTGTAGACGCCGTAGCGCTGGGTGCGGCCTTCGGTGCGGGTCTCGGCGATGCGGTTCTTCTCGATGACGATGCCGGTGGCGTGCGGGGCGATATAGATGCCGGCCCCGGCGCGCTCATTGCCGTTGTCGAGGATCGTGTTGTTGCGCAGGGTGTTGCGGTGGCCGCTGTTCTTGAACGTTTCGGGCCGGAAGCCGACGCCGGCGCGGCCGTTGCGGACGATGCGGTTGTTCTCGAAGAGGTTGTCGGTGTCTTTATGACCGATCGAGATGCCGTAGCGGCCGTTGTTCTCGAAAGTGTTACCGGCGAAGACTCCATGCCGGACGCGCCAGCACAGGTAGAGGCCGTCCTGGCCGTTGTCATGCGCCCGGCAGTCCCGCACTTCGGGAGCCTCGCTGCCGGTGCCCGGGTGAATCCCGAGGCCGGTGTTGCCGTGAGACTCGCAGTTCAGGATCCGCACGCCTTCGGTGATCTGGAACGAGATGCCATCGCCGTTGTAGTTGCGGGCGACACAGTTCTTCACAGTGACGTTGCGGACATTCGAGAGATAGATAGCGCCGCCGCGGCAGCCGTCGAGGTATCCATTGTGGTCCTTGTTGCCGTCCACGATGATGTCTTCGACGGTAGTGTCTTCGGCATTGATGACGCAGAGGATCGGGAACGTGTTTTGGACGCGGGCGTGCTGCTGTTCGAGGTAGTCCCAGATCGTCATCGGGTTGATGAAGAGGGTGTTGCCGTCCACGCGAGTGATCGTGGTGACCGTGACTCCCCAGCCGGAAGATTGCTCGTCGTCGAGCACCGTGATCCCCATGCCGGCCCGGAAGCCCGCGGGATCGACGGCGGTGAGCTGCCGGAGCCCATAGCCGGCGTCCTCGTAAAGATCGCTCTCGACGCCGTCGCTCTTGAGCAGGATCGTTTCACCCACCGTGCCTTGGACCCGCACGCCGGAAGGCAGGACCAGGCTGTTGTGCATGGTGTAAGTTCCCGGACCGATCACCAGGGTGTCGCCCGGCCGCAGCATGTCCGCGGCCCGCTGCAGCGCTACATTGTCCGAGCCGATGACGTCGGCTTCGCCGGACTGCGCGACCCGGATCGTGCGGGGCGCCGGTTGCCCGTCTCCTACCGTCACGCGGCATGCCGCGGCGAAGGAGAGGGCGAGGATGAGAACGAAGGTGGGGAGGTATCGTTTGGGCGCGTTCATCAGTGACATTGGATACCCGGACCGCCCCCCGGCGCAAGCGGCCGGACCGCCGCACCCCGGGCCGCAACCCGCACAGCGGCCGTACGCGGGTGGGCCGGGCGCCCTCCGGCAGTTCCTGGCAGTAGGAACCGGGCCGGCTTGTGGCCGAATTTTGGATGGTCGGTGTCAGTGAAACCGCCCGAGAGAGGTCTACTATGATGGAAGCAGTTGAAGCGAATTGCGGATTGGCGTGTATTTCTGAAAATAGATGGGGAAATCGGCTCGTGTCGAAGGTGCAAATGTGCCGTCTGAGATTCTTCTGTGCGAGGGTTCCGGTGGTGAACAGCGCTCGGCGGCTCTCGCCCGGCGGGTTTTTCTGCCGGTTCAGACGATAGGGTTCACCTTGTTTCGATACTTGCTGCTGCTTTCGCTGGCCGCCACTTCGGGTGCGGCACAGATTCGGTACGTCGCCCGGCTGAGTTCGAACTTAGGGGCTGCCGGAGAGCTCTACGGTCCGGCTAAAGCCGCCCCGATCCCCGAGCTGGGACGGATCGCCGCCGGTCCGGACGGAACGATCTATCTCACCAGCAACGCCCGGGTTTACCGGGTCACCCCGGACGGGGTGTTGGCGCCGCTCTCGAGTTGGAACAACGGGCACGACGGACCGCCGGGAGGGCCGGCTCTGATCACGGATTTCAAGACACCGTACGCCGTAGCCGTGGACGCGGCCGGCAACCTGTACGTCGCGAGCCATCATGAGCCCTCACACGGCTGGCCGGCCAAGGAAGGTTCCATCCGGCGCATCTCGCCCGAGGGCTACGTGAGCGACGTGACGCGCGAGGTCTGGGGCGCGGGGCTCGCACTGGGTCCCGAAGGGAACCTTTATGTGACCGCGGGCCCACGTATCTGGAAGGTCAGTCTGGATGGACAGGCCACGGTGGTCGGCGGAACCGGGGAGAAGGGGTCGGACGGCGACGGCGGTCTCGCAACGGAGGCGCGCACGGACGCCTACGACATCGACGTGGCGCCCGACGGCACGATCTATATTGCCGAACCCTATGCCCACCGGGTGCGCAAGATCACGCCGGACGGCGTCATCCTGCCGGTAGCGGGAACCGGGGAGCAGGGCTTCACGGGCGACGGCGGCCCCGCCTCTGAAGCGCAGCTCAATCTCCCGTTTGCGGTCAAGCTGGACGGTGCGGGGAACCTGCTGGTGGCCGACTACGGCAACAACCGGGTGCGGATGATCACCCGCGACGGCATCATCCAGACCTTCGCCGGCAGCGAGTACGAGGGCTATTGGGGTGACGGAGGTCCGGCCGTGGAGGCAAGGCTGGAAGGGCCTGTGGGGCTGGCGATCGACGCCGCGGGCAACGTCTACATCGCCGACAGCGGAAACGCGCGGATTCGCCGGGTGGGCCCGGACGGAGTGATCCGCACCTTCGCCGGTTGCGGCGGGAAGGGCGGGGGCGGCTGCGCCGGGGACGGGGGTCCGGTTTCCCTGGCCCATTTCGCAAGCCCGAGGGGCATGGCCAAAGACGCGGCCGGCAATCTCTACGTCGCCGACGAGCAGAACCACCGCGTCCGCCGGATCTCGCGGGACGGTACGGTCACCACCGTGGCCGGCAACGGCGAGTCCTGGTTCAGCGGCGACGGCGGTCCGGCAACCGAAGCGCGGCTCTCTTTCCCCGCCGACGTTGCGGTGGACGGCGCCGGGAACCTCTACATCGCCGACTCGGGCAACCACCGGGTGCGCCGGGTGTTGCCGGATGGGACGGTCGAGACCGTGGCGGGGAACGGCGCCGTAGGCTCCGGGGGCGACGGCGGCCCGGCTGTCGAGGCCCAGCTCACCAACCCGGAAGGTGTGGCCGTCGATGCCGCCGGTAACCTGTACATCGCCGACACCGGAAACCACAAAATCCGCAAGGTCACGCCGGACGGTATCATCACGACGATTGCCGGCACCGGACAGCCGGGTTCGGATGGCGACGGCGGCCTGGCCACCGAGGCGCAACTGGTGGCGCCGAAAGGGATCACCGTCGCCGGCGACGGTACGCTCTACGTAGCCGACTCCGGCGCGGACCGGGTGCGAAAGATCACCCTGGACGGGACGATCCAGACGGTATCGCTCGGGACGGCCCCGGCCGACGTGGCCTTGGATTCGCTGGGCAACTTGTACATCAGCTACTCGGCGGGAAGAGAGGTTCGGGTTATCAAAGCCGGTGGCGACGAGCGGAAACTCGATTTCCGGGACCGGCTCGGCGATGCGGTGACCGTAGCTCCGGGGAGCCTTCAGATCTTGTCCGGCGGGGACTTCGTGTTCGCGGAGAGAAACGCCTTGTGGATAGCGGCGCGCTCGCCGGCGGCGCTTCCCCTCGAACGCCCGGTCCTATTCTCCGTAGGGTCCGCTGCCTATTACGCTCCCCGGGCGGTGGCGCCTGGACTCGTGGTCACGCTCTGGGGCCGCGAAATCGGCCCGGGCGTCGGTGTGGCCGCGCCGGTTACGGAAGGCAAGCTGCCCACCGAGCTGGCGGAAACCCGTGTCTTCTTCGACGGCATCCCCGCGCCTTTGCTCTGGGTGTCGGACCGCCAGGTGAACGCGGTGGCCCCGTGGGGGCTCGAGCCGGGAACGCTCGTCGAGGTGGAGCTCGAGTACCGGGGCGATCGCTCGCCGGTGCTGCGGGTGCCGGTGGTAGAAGCGGTTCCAGCGATCTTCCCGGGAGCGATCCTCAAACAGGACTATTCGGTTCCGAGCAACGTGAACCCAGTGCGCCCTGGGGAAGTCATCATGATCTGGGCCACCGGCCTGGGTCCGATCGAGCCCGAGGTCGAAGACGGCCGTATACAGACGGACGTGCTACCTCGGCCCGTCCTGCCGGTTACAGCGACCATCGGCGGCCGGCCGGCCCAGGTGCTGTACGCCGGTGGCGCGCCCGGCTTCGTGGCCGGCGCTTTTCAGGTCAATGTAGTGGTTCCTCCCGGTGTGGAAACGACCGAATGGGGCCAGACGACGATCTATCTGCGCGCGGGTTCCATCTCGTCTCAGGAGGAAGTCTGGTTTTCCGTCGAGACGGGACAGCAGCAATGAGGCGCCCGCGAGGCCCCGGCGCAAGAGCCCCGGAGGGCGCCTGCTTGGCCGGTAATCATGGAGACAATGCGAAAGAGAAGATCGGTGTGGATGGTGAATACTCCCGTGGCTTTTGCCTGGACGAGGAGCCGGCTGTCGGCTCTGGCTGGGATGCTCGTTCTCCGCGTTCTTGCTGCCGGTAGGTGCAAATGATGGGATTCGGATTACTGCGGCGCATATCGTTGCTTTGCCTCGTCGCCGTCTCCGGCGCTGCGCAAGTCTGGTATCTAACCCCGCTGAGCTCGAATCTGCGCGGTGATGTCGACCTTTACGGGCCGGCGGCGGCCGCTCGTATTCCTGATCCGGCGCGGATTGCCGTGGGAGGCGATGGGTCCGTGTATTTCACTTCGGGTGGACTGATATACCGGATCACGCCCGACGGGGTGCTGCTGCCCCTTTCCAGCCGGGAAGACGACAGTGACGGCCAGCCCGGAGGGCCGGCGCTGATCACTGACTTCCGGGTAGCCTACGCGGTGGCCGTGGACGCAGCCGGCAACCTGTACGTAGCGAGCCACCACGAACCACGGCGGAGTGTCCTCGCACGGACGGGTTCCATCCGGCGCATCTCGCCCGACGGTTACGTGAGCGAAGTGACGCGCGAGGTCTGGGGCGCTGGGCTTGCCCTGGGCCCTGACGCGAACCTGTACGTGGCGGCGGGTCCGCGCGTCTGGAAGGTCGGTCTCGATGGAACCGCGGTGGTCGTCGCCGGCAACGGCGAGCGGGGCTCGGATGGGGACGGAGGCCCGGCGACGGAGGCGCGCACGGACGCCTACGACATCGACGTGGCGCCTGACGGGACGATCTACATCGCGGAGCCGTACACCCATCGCGTCCGCAAGATCACGCCCGACGGGACGATCCTGCGGGTGGCCGGCGCCGGCGAACAGGGTTTTGCGGGCGACGGCGGCCCGGCTACGGAGGCGCAGCTCAACTTTCCGTTCGGGGTCAAGCTGGACCGAGCGGGGAACCTGCTGGTGGCCGACTACGGCAACAACCGGGTGCGCATGGTCACGCCGGACGGCATCATCCGGACTTTCGCGGGTAGTAAGTACGAGGGCTACTGGGGCGACGGAGGGCCGGCTGTCCAGGCCAGGCTGAACGGGCCCGTCGGCCTGGCCATCGACGCCGCGGGCAACGTCTACATCGCCGACAGTGGGAATGGGCGGATTCGCCGGGTGGGCCCGGACGGGGTGATCCGCACCTTCGCCGGCTGCGGCGACAAGTGGTCCGGCGGTTGCGCCGGGGATGGCGGCCCGGTCTTTCAGGCGCAGTTCTCCGACCCGCGGGGCATAGCCGAAGATGCGGCCGGCAACCTCTATGTGGCCGACGAGTTGAACCACCGGATCCGGCGGATCTCGCCGGACGGCATGGTGACTACCGTGGCGGGCAACGGCGAGTCCTGGTACAGCGGCGACGGCGGTCCGGCGACCGAAGCGCGGCTCTCTTTCCCCGCCGACGTTGCGGTGGACCGCGCCGGGAACCTCTACATCGCCGACTCGGGCAACCACCGGGTGCGCCGGGTGCTGCCGGATGGGACGATCGAGACCGTGGCGGGCAACGGCGCCGTGGGCTCCGGGGGCGACGGCGGCCCGGCCACCGAAGCCCAGTTGACGCACCCCGAAGGCGTGGCTGTGGACGCGGCGGGCAATCTCTACATTGCCGACACGGTGAACCACAAGATCCGCAAGGTCACGCCCGACGGCATCATCACCACGGTCGCCGGAACCGGCGAGCCGGGCTGGGCGGGCGATGGAGGGCCGGCGACGGAGGCGCAACTGGCGGTCCCGAAAGGGATCACCGTGGCCGGCGACGGGACGGTCTACGTAGCGGATTTCACCGCCCACCGGGTGCGAGAAATCACTCCGGATGGAATGATCCAGACGGTTTCGCTCGGGCGGGGGCCGACCGACGTAGCGCTCGACCCGTCGGGGAATCTCTACATCAGCTACTGGGGTAAGCAAGAGGTCCGCGTCATCAAGACCGACGGCGAGGAGGAGAAACTCGATTTGCGCGACCGGCGCGGCGGGGCCCGGGCGCCGCGCGCCAACGCTCTTCATGCGGCCGCCGGCGGGAGGCTGTTGTTCGCGGACGGTATTCTCTGGACGGCGGCGCGCTCTCCGGCGGCGCTTCCTCCTTTACACCCGGTTCTTTCCTCGATAACGTGCGCTGCCTATTCCGCGCCGCGGGCCATAGCGCCCGGGCTCGTGGTGACGCTCTGGGGTGAAGCGATCGGCCCGGAGACCGCTGTAGCCGCCCAGGCCGCCGGCGGCAAGCTGCCTACGGAACTGGCGGGAACGCGCGTCTTCTTCGACGGCATCCCCGCGCCGCTGCTCTGGGTGTCGGACCGGCAAGTGAACGCGGTGGCCCCGTGGGGCCTGGAGCCCGGAACGCTCGTAAACGTCGAGCTCGAATACCGGGGCGAGCGCTCGCCGGTGCTGCGCGTGCCGGTTGTGGAAGCGGTTCCGGCCATCTTCCGCGGGGCGATCCTCAGGCAGGACTACAGCGTGCCCGGCTACGGCAACCGCGTGCGCCCCGGGGAAGTGATCATGATCTGGGCCACCGGCCTGGGGCCGGTCGAGCCGGCGGTCGAGGACGGGCGTATCCAGGGCGATGTGCTGCCGAAACCGGTGCTGCCAATCACCGCCACAATCGGTGGCCGGCCGGCCAAGGTGCTGTACGCCGGCGGCGCGCCCGGCTTCGTGGCCGGCGCTTTCCAGGTGAATGTGGTTGTGCCTTCCGGCGTGGAGGTGGACAGGTGGGGGCGGACGAGCGTCTACCTGCGCGCCGGCGCGGTCTCATCTCAGAAGGAGGTCACCTTTTACGTCGAGACGGAGCAAGAGCAATGAGCTGCCGGGGCCTGATCCGGCTGGGTCTGGCGACCACAGAGAAGAGAGGAAGAAGGAGCCCCGCCGAGCGGCGGGGAGCCGGCAGGCGGCCGGCTGGGATGCAGCGGCCTCCAAGGGTTGTTCCACATGGGCCGCCAGGCTCGGAAGCATCCCGAACCGGGGGAATGCTCAACGGTTGCTGATCTTCACGCGGAAGAACGGCTTCTTGCGCTCTTTGGGATCGATGACGAACACTTCCTGGGTCTTGGCCGGGTCGTAGCCGCGCCAGAGCCACTCCATGGCCCGGGGCAGCTCCGAATAGCCGTGGGCCGGGCTGTGGGAGCCGTTGCCGAAGCTGAAGTGGAAGTCGTAGCCGCGCAGCTTGAGCGAATTGGCGAGCTGGATGTTCATCAGGGGCCAGGAGCCATGGTCGTTTTCGAGATCGCCCGAGCCGTCCTGCAGCCACACGCGGATGTTACGGACGGCTTCCTTGCGGACCTTGAATGGGTAGAGATGGCCGCCTTGTTCGATGCCGGCGATCGAGACGTAGCTGCCGATGATGGAAAGCACTCGTGAAAACTGGTCGGGCATGTGCCAGGCGGCGTTGAAAGCGCAGAGGGCGCCAGAAGAGACGCCGGCGATGGCGCGGGAGTAGGCATCGGTCCGGATCTTGTAGCGGGCGGCGACCTGGGGCAGCAGTTCGTCGCGCAAGAAGCGGGCGTAGGTGTTGTCGATGTGGTCGTACATATGGGCGCGGATGCTGTTGCCGTCTACCGCGCAAGGAGAGGTAAAGACGGTGATCATCGGTGGGATCTTACCCTTGTGGGTGAGGTTGTCGATGACGTTCAGCGTCCTGGCCGGACCATCACGGGCGATGTGCTTTTCGCCGTCCTGCCAGACCATGAGGGCCGCGGGCTTCGCCGGATCGTACTGGGCAGGGACGTAGATCCAGTAGTCGCACTCGGCGCGCGGGTAGATCTTACTGTGCAGGGTGAACTTCTCCGAGAGGGTTCCCTGGGGGACGTCCTTCTGCGGGTAGGAATCGGGCAGGTAGGCGGGGATGTCGCGCAACCCGCCTTTGCGGCGGCCGCGGATCTCGTAATGAAACGAGTGCGAGCGGCCGGTCTCCAACCGGACGGTGCAGAACCAGAGGTTCCAACCCTTGACACGGTGCAGCTTGGTGATGGCGCGGCCGTCGACGTAAAGGATCGGGGTCTCGGCCGCTTCGACGGCGAAGATGAAATCGGGCCCATGGCCGGCCCAGGCGGTCCCGTTGAGGATGTTCCTCTCCCCCAAGGACTCGAGCAGGGCGGCCCGGAACTTGTCATTGGGCCGGTCGGAGAGTTTGATCAGCTCCAGCGCGCCGAGTTGAGCCGCGGCCGCCGCCGAGCCCAGGAGAAGCGCTATGGCGGCGGCACACAGGCCGGGCACGATCCCGTGCCGGTGCAAGTGGAAACTCACGGTCACCATGGTAACCGGATCGGGCCGAACGAGGCCAGTCGCGCCAGTCGGCTCGTTTAGACGGGCACACCCGCCGCGTTGCGGCGAGCGGCAAACAGAAGAAAAAAGGGGCCCGAGCCCGAGGGAAAGGCGCCGGGCCCCACCGGTTGCGGCAGGAAGGAAGATGGACCCGGAACTTCCTGGCCTCTGGATCAGGCGGCCGGCTGCGGCGGCCGCCGGCGCCAGCGCCAGAAGCAGACGAGGCCGCTGCCGACGAGGAGAAACGTGGCGGTTTCCGGCGTCTCCTGGGGAGGAGGGTCTCCGGTCCCTCCGCCGCTGCCGGCCAGGCCGTAAGCGACATTGTCCAGGATCGGGTAGCTGACCGACTTCACGCCCGTCGTCATCAGGACGTCGGCTTGGGTGAAGGCGACGCTGGAAGTGATCCCGAAGAACGCGGTGTCCGGGCGGGCGCCGACCGAGATACCAGGGAATTGTTCGCCGGTATCGAGGGAAATCGTGTAGACGCTCGACGCCGTATCGACGGTGCCCAGGTCGAAGGCCAGGGCGGTCGTCGCGGCGGGAAGCAGGATGCGGAGAATCGAGGCACTTGCGGTGGAGAAGGCCGGCCCTTTCAGGACGGAACCGCTGCCGAAATCGTGGTCGGGGTGCGCGGTGGGATTGACCACCCACAGTTGGTAGCCGCCGGAGGCCGCCAGGCCGAGGAATTGCGCGTCTCCGATCGTGAGGCCGGCGCTCGTGCTGTAAGAGGTGAAGTCCGAAGTCAAGCCTTCGAAGCCCACCGTGGTGGAGCTGGAGACTGCGCCCTGCCAACTCGTCCAATCGGCGTAGACCGTGGAAGCCGGCAGAGGCAAGCCGGCCAGGAACGCCGCGAGAGCGGCCACGAGGATGATTCGCTGTAACATGGGTACCCTCGATATTCTGCGTGGTGTGCCGGAGGCGGCAGCACTCACGCGGCGGTGAGGCTGCGCGTGCCCGATCGGGCGAGGATCAGATTGAGCGAGCCGCCAGAAACAAGGCGGACTCTACGGTTCCCACGTCGTCGGAACCGGTAGAAATGTCGCGCTCCGACAGAAAAGAAGTGGGATCGGCGGGGAATTTCTCTCCTATACCTTCAGAAGATCCTGGGCTGTATTCCAGGTGAGCTATTCCAGCGCCGCCAATTGGATGGGGATCCTGGACGGGGCTTCGCGTTCCCCAGTGGCGCCCCGGTAGGGAGTGGTCGAGTCTGGTTCGCCCGAACGGGTCTGGAGGGAGAGCGGGACGGTGTGGTAGCATAGGCGGAGTTCGCGTTCTGCGGCGGGGCAGGTGACGTCGGTCTCCTGCCGGACTGTGGCAGGATGAGAACCTGCTGTCCTGAACCGCTTCGGGCGCCCTTCGGGGCCTAACAGGGAAGCCGGTCGAAAGCCGGCGCGGTCACGCCACTGTAGGCGAGGCCAACGCCCTTCAACGAGCCACTCGGCCGAGTCCGGGGAAGGCGGAGGGCGGGGAACCGCGGCGCGGTTCCGCCTCGCGAGCCAGGAGACCTGCCCGAAGCTTCAACAGCAAACTTCTTGCGGGAGACAGGAAGGATGCGCACAAGAGCTTCGAAATTCGATTTCATTCTGCGTTTTGTCTTCGCCTGTGGTTTGGCGGCATGTTGCGGTCTGGCGGCGCCGGAGGCGCACGCCCAACAGAGGGCCTCTCTGAGCGGCCGGGTGAGCGATCCGGACGGCAGTCCGGTAGTAGGGGCGGTGGTGACGCTCTACGCTCGGGATTCCGGCGCGAAGCTGGTGACTACGGCTGGGCCGGAGGGGCGGTATTCGTTCCCGGAGCTGGTCGCCGGGAGATACCTGGTGGAGGTGAAGGCTCCCGGTTTCGCGACTCCGGAATCGGTCGAGATATCGCTCGGCCGGGGCGGGACGGTGGAAAAGGACATCGCCTTGCGGCTGGCGCCGGTGCGCAGCGAGGTGGTGGTGACGGCCTCGGCGACGCCGCTGATGCTGGAAGAGGTGGCGAAGGCGACCGACACGGTCACCGGAGAAGAGATGGCGCTCCGCGACGAGTTCTCGCTCGCCGAGGCGCTACGGCTGGTGCCCGGTTTCCGGGTGCGGCAGCAGCAAGGGCCGGGGAGCTTTACGACGATTCACGTGCGCGGGCTGCGATCGTACGATACCGCGCTGCTGGTGGATGGGATCCGGATGCGCGACGCAGCCGATCCACAAGGCTCGGCCAATCCGGCGTGGGAGGACCTGCTCGTGGTTGCGCCGGAACGCGTGGAGGTGTTGCGGGGGTCGGGCTCGTCGCTTTATGGGACGCATGCCATCGGCGGCGTAGTGAACGTGGTGACCGCGCGGGGAGGCGGACCGCCGCGCGGCGAGATTCTGGCCGAAGGCGGCGGGCTCGGCATGGTCCGGGGGCTCGGAAAGGTCTCCGGCGGCGCTTATGCCAACCGTTTCTTCTACAGCGGCGGAGTGACGCATCTGAACGTGACCCGGGGGCTGGACGACGTGAATCCGTACCGCAACACCAGCGGCCAAGGGTCGGCCGAGTACCGCTTCGCGCCGGGGATATCGCTCACGGGAAGGGTGTGGCTGAGCGACGCCTGGGGGCGTGTGGGCGACGCGCCGTATATCGACCCGGCGCTGGGGGCGAATCTGCCGCCCACCGGGATCGTGCCCGGCCGCCCGCTGCCGGACGACCAGGTCCGGCTGATCGAGGCGGGCCGGCCGTTCCAGCCGGGTACGGCCACCTACGTTCCGTCGCTCAATGACCCTGACAGCGGCCGGTCGGCGCGATTCAAGAACATCGCGGCGGTTTTCCAGCACCAGCTCACGCCCGGGGTTTCCTACCGCGCGAGCTATCAATTCCTCGGCACGGACCGCAGCTTCGACGACGGGCCGGCCGGGGTCCGCTTCGAGCCGGTAACCAGTTCGCACAGCCGCTTCGACGGGCGGATTCACGTGGCCGAGATCCGCGCCGACGCGCGGGCGGGACAACACCAGTTGTTGAGCGGCGGCTACGAATTCGAACAGGAGCACTACGACAACTGGAACACCGACGAGCATCCGGACCCGGGCCAGCGGACGAACAACCGGGTGCGGATCACCCAGCGCAGCCATGCGGCGTTCGCACAGGACCAGGTCAGCTTGATGGAGCGGCGGCTGCAGATCACGCTTTCGGGGCGCATGCAGGCGTTCCGTCTCGAGGCGCCGCGGTTCGACGGCGGCCGTTCTCCGTATGAGGGCATCGCCATAAGTTCGCCGAAGACCGCTTGGACAGGGGATGCCGCCGTGGCTTACCTGCTGCGCCGGACCGGCACCAAGATCCGCGCGCACGCGGGCAACGCCTACCGGGCTCCCTCGGCTTTCGAGCGCTTCGGATCGTCGTTCTTCTTCGGCGCCTTCAGCCCGTTCGGAGATCCGCGTCTGCGGCCGGAGAGAGCTGTCTCGGTGGACGGAGGCCTGGACCAGTGGCTGGCGGGCTCACGGGTGCGCTTGAGCGCCACCTACTTCTACACCAGGCTGCAGGAGACCATCGTCTTCGATTTCACCGGACTGATCCCGCCGGACGATCCGTTCGGGCGTTTCGGCGGCTACTTGAACTTGCCTGGCGGTTTCGCCCGGGGCGTGGAGACGAGCGCCTCGCTGAACCTGCAGCGGGCTACCACGGTAAACCTCGCGTATACCTACAGTGACTCGATCCAGCGGCGGCCCTGGGACGCTGACGGCGTGGTGCGGCGCTCGATCGGGATCTCGCGGAACACGTTCACCCTGCTGGCCACGCATTGGTTCGGCCGGCGTTTGAACGTCACGGTGGATCTTTTCGCCACCGACGACTACCTGGCCGGTTTCTTCACCTTTGCCGGGACCCGGGCGCTACGCCTGAACGGGTTCACGAAAGCGGACTTCACGGCTCGCTACGTGTTCCCGGTGCGGGACGCCGGCAGTCTCGAGCTCTATGGCAAGGTGGAGAACTTTCTCGACCAGCAGTTCTACGAGGCCGGCTACCGGTCGCCGGGCGTGTGGGCGACCGGCGGGTTGCGCTGGATCTTCTAGAGAGGGGGCGGGGGGGCGCCGTGGACGGACGGTGAGTCTGCGGCGCTCCCTCCGTGGTCCTGCACAGACGCGTCGGCGGTTTATCCTGGAGCAAGAATCCAAGTTCCGCGCCGCCGGGCGGAAGAAGGAACAGTCGGCAGGGCCAGTGTACGCAGAGATTCTACGCGAAGCGATCCTGATCACCGGCGTCGTCCTGGCGATGATGGTGGTGATCGAGTTCGTCAACGTGGGGCTCGGCGGTGTCGGCCGCCTGCAGCGGCACTGGAGCGGGTGGCGGCAGTATGTGGTGGCGGCGGGGTTGGGAGTGCTGCCGGGATGTTTCGGTCCCTGGGCCGTGGTGGCTTTGTACGCTCACGGACTGGTGAGTCTGGGCGCCTTGATCGCCGCCATGGTGGCCACGAGCGGAGACGAAGCCTACCTCATGATGGCCTTGATGCCGGCCAAAGCGGCTGTCCTGTTCACCGCGCTTTTCGCCGCCGGCGTGGCCACCGGCGCCCTCACCGACCGCGTACTGCGGGATCATCCGCTCAAGGGCGTCGAGTGCCCCGGCCTGGCTTACCATCCGGAAGACGCGCGGACGATGTTCGCCCCGGGGTTCCTGCGGCGGCAATGGAAAGCGCCGACGCGCCTGAGGCTGGGTTTGATCGCCGCCTTCCTGGCAATGGGCGTGGGGATGGCGGTGGACTGGAGCCGGCACGGCGACTGGAACTGGGCGGGGGCCGTCTCATTGGCGGCGGTGGGTTTCGCCGCCGTGGTGCTGGCCGTCGTTCCGGACCATTTCCTGGAAGACCATCTCTGGAGCCACGTATTGCGGCGGCACGCCCGCCCGATCCTGCTTTGGACCCTGGGGGCGCTGGCGGCGGCGGCGTGGATCGTAGAGCGGCTGCCGGAGGATTTCAGCGGGGCGGGGAGTTGGAGCCTGCTGGCGGCGGCGTGCCTGGTCGGGCTGATCCCGGAGTCCGGGCCCCACATGATTTTCGTCACCTTGCACGCGAAGGGAGCGATCCCGCTGAGCATCTTATTCGCCAACTCGATCGTTCAGGACGGCCACGGGATGCTGCCGCTGCTGGGCGAATCGCGGCGGGCTTTCGTGGTGGTGAAGCTGGTGAACCTGGCGGCGGGGGCACTCGCCGGGGCGCTCTGGCTGCTGGCCGAATCGGCCGGCGGCTGAAGGCCCCCGGCCGATTCCGTTACACTCGAATTGCGGAGCGGCCGGCGTAGAAGCGCGTGTTCGCCACGGCAGCCGCGGGCCGAAACCCGTGTCCGGAACGCACGTCTTACCACTTGCCGGCCGGCGCCTGGACCCAGGGAAGACGGTTGACAGAGGGAGGATCCACGTTGCCTGTAGATGTGAAAGAAATCGCTGCGAGGGTGGAGAGAGAGAACGCGTTGCTGGCCGCCCTCCGGGCTGAGATCCACAAGGTCCTGGTCGGGCAGGAGTATCTCGTCGAGCGCCTGTTGCTGGCCTTGCTGGCCAACCAGCACGTGCTCATCGAAGGGGTGCCGGGCCTGGCGAAAACACTGGCCGTCACCACTCTGGCGCGGACGATCCAGGCGAGCTTCCGCCGCATCCAGTTCACGCCGGATCTGCTGCCGGCGGATCTGATCGGTACCCTGGTCTTCAATCCCAAGAGCGGCGAATTCACCGTGCGGAAGGGCCCGATCTTCGCCCATATCATCCTCGCCGACGAGATCAACCGCGCCCCGGCCAAGGTGCAGAGCGCGCTGCTCGAGGCGATGCAGGAGCGGCAGGTGACGATCGGCGACGCGAGCTACCCGCTGGAGGAACCGTTTCTGGTGCTCGCCACGCAGAACCCGATCGAGCAGGAGGGCACCTATCCGCTGCCCGAAGCGCAGGTGGACCGCTTCATGCTCAAGCTCAAGGTGACCTACCCGCGGCGGGAGGAAGAGCACGAGATCCTGAAGCGGATGGCGCGCTCGAACCCCGAACTGAACGTGGATCCCGTGCTCGAGCCCGCCGATGTGCTTCGGCTGCGCAGCCTGGCCGACGAGATTCACATGGACGAGAAGATCGAGGAGTACATTGTCGCCCTGGTGGATGCCACCCGGCGGCCGGAGGCCTATGGGCTGCAGCTCTCGGACCTGATCCGCTACGGCGCTTCTCCGCGGGCGACCATCTTCCTTGCCATGGCCGCCCGGCGCCACGCGTTGCTCGAGGGGCGGGGCTACGTGACGCCCCAAGACGTCAAGAGCGTGGGCATGGACGTGCTGCGGCACCGGGTGATCGTCAGCTACGAGGCCGAAGCCGAGGGCAAGACACCGGAAGACATCGTCCAGCAGATCTTCGACACCGTGGAAGTTCCATGATCTCCAAGGAACTGGCCCGGAAGATCCGGTACATCGAGATCTACACGAACAAGGCGGTCAACGACGTTCTGGCCGGCGAGTACCACAGTGTGTTCAAAGGCCGGGGCATGGAGTTCGACGAAGTCCGGGAGTATACGCCGGGCGACGAGATCCGGACCATCGACTGGAACGTCACCGCCCGGATGGGCCATCCCTACGTGAAGCGTTTCGTCGAAGAGCGGGAGCTGACGGTGCTGTTCCTGGTGGACTCGTCGGCTTCGGGGGCCTTCGGCAGTACCGGAAAGCTCAAGTGTGAACTGGCCGCCGAAGTCTGCGCCCTGCTGGCTTTTTCGGCGATCAAGAACAACGACAAAGTCGGCCTGATCATCTTCACCGACGCCATCGAACTCTACATTCCCCCGAAGAAGGGCGCTTCCCACGTACTGCGGCTGATCCGCGACGTGCTCGGTTTCCAGCCGCGGGGTAAAGGGACGGACATCGTCTGCGCGCTGGATTTTCTCGGCCGGGTCATCCAGCGGCGGGCGGTGGTCTTCCTGCTGTCGGATTTCCTGGCCGCCGGCTTCGAGAAGCGGTTGCGGGTGGCGGCCCGGCGCCATGACCTGATCGCCGTGCCGGTGACGGATCCCAGGGAGCTGGAATTGCCCGATTCCGGGCTCGTCGAGCTCGAAGACGCCGAGACCGGAGAAACGGTTCTGGTGGACACCTCCGACGCGGAGTTCCGGCGACGGTACGCCGCCGAGGCCCGGGAGCGCGAGGCGAAGCTCCGCGAGCTGTTCCACTCGGCGGGCATCGATTCCATTCCCGTGCGCAACGGCAAGGACCCGGTCCGCGACCTGGTGGTCTTCTTCCGCAGAAGGGAGAGACGGCGGTGAAGAGGCGGTCTGGAGGCATGTTGGCGCTGGCCGCTCTGGCGGCGGTGGCGGCCGGGTGCGGCGGCGGCCGGAAAGAGCAAGGGCCGCCCGCTGTGGAGCGGCGTTACGAGAATGGCGGAAACGCCGTCGTCCTGCGGCTGGACCGGGAACGCATCACCGTGGCCGACGCCGTGCACCTGGAGGTCGAGGCCACGGCGCCGGAGGGTACGGAGATCCGCCTGCCGGCGCCCGGGGAGAAGCTTGGCAAGTTCACCGTGGCGGCCGTGCGCCCCGGCGCTCCCGAATTGACCGGGGATGGGCGGGTCCGGCTCAGGACCGTTTACGAACTCGAACCGTTCCTGGCGGGGACCTACGAGATTCCCCCGCTGGAAGTGCGTTTCGGCCAGGGCACGATCGAGACGGCGCCCCTGAAAGTGGAGGTCGCCAGCGTCCTGCCTCCGGGAAAACAGAAGCCGGAGATCAAGGAGATCGTTCCGCCGCTCGACCTGCCCGGGCTGCCGGCGTGGGCGGCGGCCATCGCCGCGGCCGCGCTCGTGGCGGCGGCGGTCTGGTACTGGCGGCGAAGGCGGAGACGGGCCCGGGAAACGGCGCCGGCTCCCAAGCCTCATGAAGCGGCCTTGGCCGCTTTGCGAGCGCTCATGGAGGGGGACTTGCTCGCCCGGGGCGAGGTGAAACTCTTCTACCTGCGCCTGTCGGGCATCCTGCGGCATTACATCGAAGACCGCTTCGGACTCCGCGCGCCGGAGCGGACCACCGAGGAGTTCTTGCGCGATCTGCGCAGCGAGAGCCGGTTCTCCGAGGAGCAGAAGCGCCTGCTGCGGGAGTTCCTCGGGCACTGCGACCTGGTGAAATTCGCCGGCTATCGGCCAAGCCGGGAAGAGGTGGACCAGGCGGTGAACGCCTGCGCGCAATTCATCGCCGAAACGCGGCCCCAGGAGGCGGAGCGGCAGCCGGTGGGAGCGGGAGCCTGAGGCCATGTTCCGGTTCGCCACGCCGTGGATGTTTGCGCTGCTGGCAATCATACCGGCGGTCCTGTACCTGCGGTTCAAACGCCGGCGCCCCCCGGCGGTGCGCTTTCCGGCTACCGGGGCTCTCCGCCGGCTTCCCGTCACCTGGAGGGTGCGGCTGGCGGGATTGCCGGTGTGGTTGCGGGCGGCGGCGCTGGTTCTGTTGGTGATTGCGCTGGCCCGCCCCCAACGAGGCACCGAGCGGATCGTGGACGTGAGCCGCGGCGTGGCGATCGAGATGGTGGTGGACCGTTCCAGCAGCATGTCGGCCGAGTTCCGCTACCGGGGCCGACGGCTGAACCGCCTCGAAGTGGCCTTGCGCGTGTTCGAGGACTTCGTCCGAGGCGCCGGGGACCTCAAAGGGCGGCCGTCGGACCTGATCGGCCTGATCACCTTCGCCCGCTACGCCGATACCATCTGCCCGCTGACGCTGGACCATGACACGCTGATCGGCTTTCTGCCCACCGTGCGGCTGGTGGACCGCGAGAGCGAAGACGGAACGGCCATCGGCGACGCGGTGGCGCTGGCGGCGGCGCGGCTGCGTACGGCCGAAGAGGTTCTGGCGCGGCAGACCGGGCGCCGGAAGGATTACGAGATCAAGAGCAAGGTGATCATCCTGCTCACCGACGGCCAGAACAACGCCGGTAAGCGTACGGTGCAACAGGCGGCGGAGCTGGCGGCCTCCTGGGGCATCAAGATCTACGCCATCGGCATCGGCGGCGAGGGGGCGGCGACGATTCGGACGCCGTTCGGCACCTATACGGTCCCCGTCGGAGAGGGCGTCGACGAAGCCACTCTGCGGACGCTGGCGGAGACGACCGGGGGCATCTACCGGGTAGCCGAAGACGCTGAGGCTCTGCGGGCCGTCTACGAAGAGATCGACAAGCTGGAGAAGACCGAGATCGAGTCTACGCGGTTCGTGGACTACCGGGAGATGTTCCCGCCCTTCGCCATGGCGGCGTTGCTGCTGCTGGGACTGGAGATCGTAGTGGGTGGAACTGTGCTGCGGAGGGCGCCGTGAACGAAGTCAGGCTGCTCGAGTTGGGGCGCCTGTTCCTGTTGTGGGCGCTGCCCCTGCTGGCCGCCGTGTTTCTGCTTGCGGCGCAGCGGCGCCGGCGGGCGCTCGAACGATTCGCCGAGCCGGCGCTGCTGGGCCGGATCAACACCGGCGTCCGGAGATCGAGGCGGGTGTGGCGGGCGGCGCTGGCGCTGGCCGGGTTCGCCTTCATCGTGATCGGGCTGGCCCGCCCGGCTTGGAATCCGGTCGAAGAAGAGGTGCAGCGCCGCGGGCGGGACGTGGTATTCTTGCTCGACGTTTCCCGCAGCATGTTGGCCGAGGATCTGGCGCCGAACCGCCTGGAACGGGCCAAGCTGGCGATCCTGGACAGTATCGAGAAGCTCCAGGGAGACCGGGTGGCGCTGGTGGTGTTCGCCGGCACGGCGGTCATCAAATGCCCGCTCACTTACGATTACGGGTTTTTCCGCATGGCTGTCGAGGACGCTTCGCCAGACAGCGTTTCCCGGGGCGGCACCTTGATCGGCGACGCTCTGCGGACGGTGATCCAGGACGTATTCGACAACCAGCCGCGCAGCCATCGCGACGTCGTCCTGATCACCGACGGCGAGGACCACGACAGCTACCCGGTGGAAGCGGCGCGGGAACTGGGACGCCTGGGCGCACGTCTGATCGCCGTGGGACTGGGAGACGAGAACCGGGGACAACGGATCCCGGTGACCGGCCCTGACGGCCGGCGGCGCTTTCTTACCTACCACGGGCGGGAAGTGTGGTCGCGCCTGGACGCGGACACCCTCCGTAAAATGGTAAGTGTCACGCCCGGCGGGCGCTATTTGAACGTGGCCACCGGGGCGGTGGATTTCGGCGCCGTCTACGCAAAGCTGATCGCGGGGGCTGAGACGACGCAGCTCGGCTCGACACGGTTCCGGCGTTACGAGGAGAAATATCAGATCTTCCTCACGATCGCATTCCTGTTGCTGGCCGCCGAAGTGCTCATCAACGAAAGGAGGCCGCCGGTTCGATGAGACGCTGCGAGCTGGTCCTGTTCTTGGCGGCCGCGCTGGCTCCCGCGGCTTCGGGCGAGTCGGCGCGCTCGCTCGTCAGCAAGGGCAACGAGGCTTTCGAAAAGGGCAACTATCAGGAAGCGCTGGCCCTTTACGAGGCGGCGGGCCGGGAGAAGCCCGATTTACCGGCGGTCTGGTTCAACAAAGGCGATGCGCTCTACCGGCAGGGCCGCTTCGATGAGGCCGCCGACGCCTACGAGCAGGCGGCGATGTTGAGCGACGACGCGTGGCTGCAGGCCCGCAGCAAGTTCAACCGGGGCAACGCGGAGTTCCGCAAAGGTCTGGCCGCGGCGCAGGCCGACCCGGTCCGGGCGGTGGACGCCCTGGAGCAGAGCGTCCGCGACTGGCGGGACGCCCTGCGTTCGGATCCGAGCCTGGACGACGCGCGGCACAATATCGAGGTCGCCCGAATCTTCCTCGACCGTCTGCGGCAACAGTTGCGGAAGCAGCCGCAGCGGGCCGGCCGGCGGAATCAGAGAAAGCAGGACCGGCGCCAACAGGCGAGCGCCGGCGGCGAGCGGGACCGGCAGCGGCAGCAGGCCCGCGGAAACCAGCCGCCCCGACGACCGCCGGCGGGGCGGCCCGAAGAGCAAAAGGGCCGCCAGGGGCGGCGGCTTCAGGCGGCTGAGAAACCTGAGGACATCCTGAAAGAGGAGCGCGAGAACCGGCGGCGGCGTGTCCGGGCCATGGCGCGCATCGAGCCGGTGGACAAGGACTGGTGATGTTTCCACGTTTGCTCGCCCGCTCGGGCCGGCTGCTGGCGGCAGCCCTGGTGGTCCCGGCCCATCCGGCGGCCGCACAACAGCAGGAACCCCTCAGGGCGCGGGCGGTGGTCGAAAAACAGGAAGTCCTGGCCGGGGAGCCCTTCCTGCTCCAGATCCGGGTTTCCGGCAGCGAATCGCCGGAGAAGCCGGACCTGAGCGGGCTGAAAGGCTTCGACGTCGTTCCGCTGGGGGGATCGAGCAATTCGAGCCAGTCGGTGACCATCGTCAACGGCCGCATGACCCGCGTCGTCGAACACGGCTTTGTCTGGAACTACCGGCTGACGGCGCGGCAGCCGGGCGTGTACACGATCCCGGCGCTGGAGATCAAGGCCGGAGGGCGAACGGCGCGCACCCAGCCGCTTCAAGTCCGCGTCTCGCCGCCCCGGGAAACGGAAGACTTCAAACTACGGGTGAGTCTGTCGGCCGGTACGGCGTATGTCGGCCAGGCTTTGGAGATGACCATCAAGTGGTACGTCGGGCGGAACGTCCGCAATTTCGTCTGGACCGTCCCGGTCCTCGCGGACAAGCGTTTCCAGTTCGCCGATCCCCCGATCCATCTGGATCCGAACAAGCACATCCGCATACCCATCGGCTCCGGCGAGGCGATTGCGGAGAAGAGCCAGGAGGTCCTGGACGGGCGGGAGTTCCTTGCCGTCACGCTGCGCAAGTACATGATCCCGAGAGAGCCCGGCGACTACACGCTGCCCCAGGCCACGGTGGCCGGCCAGACGCTAAGGGGATTCCGGAGGCCGCGCAGCCTGCTGGATCAGTTCTTCGACGAGGACTTCTTTGGTTTCGGGCGCCAGGCGGTGTTCGAGAACTTCGTCGTGCCATCGAACCGCCCCACCCTCCGTGTGCTGGCGTTGCCGGAGACCGGCCGGCCGCCGAGCTTCAACGGTCTTGTCGGCCCCTTCCGCATCAAGGCTTCCGCGGCTCCCACCGAAGTAAACGTCGGCGATCCGATCACGCTGACGCTCGAAGTTTCGGGGCCGCCGTATCTGGGCAACGTCGATCTGCCGCCGTTGCGGGAACAGCCGGCGCTGGCGAGGGACTTCAAGATCCCTGCGGAGCGGGCTGATGGAATCGTCAAGGGCAAAGTAAAGAAGTTCACCCAGACCTTGCGGGCAATGCACCCGGGGGTGAAGGAAATCCCGCCGATTGAGTTGGCCTATTTCGATCCGCGGTCCGGCCGTTACCGGATCGCCCGTACCGATCCGATCCCTATCACGGTCAAGGCCACCCGGATCGTGACCGCCGGCGACGTGGAAGGTCTCGGTGCGGCGGCGCCGGCCCAGGCGGAAGTGCGGTCGGCGGAGGCGGGCATCGCTTTCAACTACGAGGGGCCTGATGTATTGGTAAACCAGGCGTTCGGAACGGAGGTGTGGCTGCGGCGTCCGCTTTGGATTGCCGGGCTGGGCCTGCCGCCTCTCGTCTATTTCGCACTGCTGGGCATTCAGCTCTACCGGCGCCGGCGGGACGCGGACGCAGGCTCCCGGCGGGCCCGGCAAGCTTTCAGGAAGTTGTCGCGGCGGCTGCGCCAGATCCGCCCCGAGAACACCGATGCCTTCTACGCCGCCGTTCTCGGTGCGATGCGCGACTATCTAGGCAGCCGTTTCGATCTGCCGCCGGGCGCCCTGACTTTCTCCGACCTGAAGCCGGTGCTGGAGGCGCATGGCGCCGGAGAGGACCTGATCCGCGAGTGGAAGCGCCTTTTCGACCGGTGTGAAGCGGGCCGTTATGCGGGTGCGGCCTTCGGTGACGCCAACCCCGAGGATCTGCTCCATTCGCTGGAAGCTGCGGCGCGGACGTTGGAGGAGGCGTGCCGGTGAGGACGGTCGCAGCCGCTCTTCTTTTGACGATGCTGGCGGCGGCCTCGACCCCCGCCTTGTCGCCGGAGGAAGCCCGGCGGCTGTTCGACGAAGCGAACGAACTGTTCCGGCAGGCCAACGAACTCTCGCTCCGCGACCCGAACGCCGCCGTGGAACTGTACCAGCGGGCGGCGCTGCGCTACGAGCGGCTGGTGCGCGCCGGCGGCATTCGCAACGGCAAGCTGTTCTACAACCTCGGCAATGCCTACTTCAAGGCCCAGGACATCGGCCGGGCGATCCTGAACTATCGCCGGGCGGAGCGCTATATTCCCGGCGATCCGAACCTGCAGCAGAACCTTGCTTACGTCCGCAGCCGCCTGCAGGACCGTTTCGAACCCGAGCAGCGCACCCAGGTGCTGCGGACGCTGCTGTTTTTCCACTACGATTTTTCGCCAGGCCTGCGGGTGGCCCTGTTGGCGCTCTTTTCCGGGCTGTTCTGGGCTCTGGCGGCGGTGCGGCTCTTCCGCCGGGAGTGGGCTCCGGGTTGGGCGCTCGCCGCGCTCGCCGTGGCTGGGGTGTTGATGCTCGGTTCGCTGGCCGTCGAGGCGACGGCGGCCGAGCCGGTGGAAGGCGTGATTCTCTCCCCGCAGGTGGTGGCCCGCAAAGGTGACGGCGAGTCTTACGAGCCGAGTTTCACCGAGCCGCTCCACGCGGGCACAGAGTTCCGCCTCCTCGAAGAGCGCAACGGCTGGTACCGCATCGAGCTCCCGGACGGACGGACCTGCTGGATTCCCACCAATGCCGCGGGGCTGGTGCCGCGGATTTGAACGCCCTCTCCGGCCCCGTTCCGGCGCCCCTCAGCCCCCGATGAGTTCCTCGTAAGCCTTCGGATCGAAGCCCAGCACGATCTTGCGTCCTTTCGCCAGCATCGGCCGGCGGATGGCCCGCGGCTCGGCCGCCAGGATGCGGATTGCCTCCTCGCGGGGTGGAGGACTCGTCTTGATCTTCTTTTCCCGGTAGACCGGGTTCCGGGGGTTGAAGAAGTCCCGGTAGTCCCGCTTGCCGATCAGTTTGTCCAGTTCGTTCTCGGTCAGGCCGTGTTTCAGATCGACCTCCTGGAACTGGACGCCTTTCTCATGGAGGAAGTTCCGCGCCTTTTTCGACGTCGTGCAGGTCGGATAGGTGTAGAGTTTCAGCATCTCAATGATCCAATATAGGCCGGGAAGAGGCGATACTGGTACGGTAGCGCCGATGAGACGGGTCGTGGCCGAGCTTTCGAGGATCACCTGGCTGGCGCTGCTGCTCGCGCTCCTGGCGGGCGGCGACGCACTTGGGCAGCCCGCCGCCGGGCCCGGGCCGCTTTCGGAGAAGCAGATTCGAGACGAGCGGGCGCGCGTGGCCCGGCAGTCCGGGCTGCCCGAGGACGTAAAGCAGCAGGCGCTGGCTGCCTACGACGCCGCCCGGAAAGCTCTGGCCGATGCCGCCGCGTTCGACCGCCGGCGCCGGGAGTACGCCAAGCGGGAGGCCGACGTGAGACGGACGATCCGCGCGCTGCAGCGCGAGTTGGACCGCCCGCGCCAACAGCCGAGTGTGAGCCTGCCGGCCCGGGCGCCGGCCGCGGCGATCGAGGAGCGCCTGGCGCAGGAGCGGTCCGAACTGAGCGCCCGCCGCCAGGCGCTGCGAGACCTGGCGAAATTGACTGAGCGCCGTTCCGCGCGCCGGCTGGAGATCGCCCGCCGGATCGGGGTATTGAACCAGAAGCTCGAGGTCGAGGACGATCGCCTCCGGTTGCTGAGCCAGCGCGACATCGCTGCGGAACTGCGCCGGGCGTTGGAAGTCCAGATCCGCGCCACCCAGTTGCTCTACCGGGCCGAACAGCAGGCGCTCCAACAGGAACTGAAGCTGATCGAGGCGCAGACGGAACTGTACCCGCTCCAGCGCGACCGCGCCGAACGCCGCGTGGCCGAGTCCGAGCAGATCGTCGCTCAACTTCAGCAGCGGCTCGCCGCTTCACGCCACGCGCAGTTGCAGGCTTCGCTCGAAAAGGTCCGGCGACTGTGCGCGAAGGCCGCCGGGGCGAACGCCTTGCTCGAAGATCCGGCCGCCCGGGTCGAAGAATTGGCGGAAAAGCTGTGGGCCGACGACGGCGTCACGATCGCTCTCGAAGAGACTGAGCGGAAACTGACCGAACTGCGCAAGTACATCGCCGACGTGGACAGGCTCACCGCTCTCACCAAGCGGAAATTCGAGGCGGTCCGGCTTCGAGGGGTGGCGGCGCAGTGGATCCCGAACATCCCCCCGGACCTGCCCCAGCCAGCGGACCTGCGGCAGGCGCTTCGGGAGTTGGAGCACCAGATCCCGACGGTGCAGCACCATCTCATCGTCCTCGAAGAGCAGCGAGCCGGAGCCGGCGACATCAACCGTGAGACGCAGCGCTACCTGGCCGTTATCGAGGAGGTGACGGGAGAAAGGCCGACGGCGGAGGTCCGGAACCTCGTGCGGCGGCTGATGGCCCAGCGGCGGGAGCTGCTGGACGAGCTGATCCGGGCTTACAGCCGGTACTCCGACCGGCTCCTCGAGGTGCATCGGGCGACGAACGATCTATTGGAGAAGATCGAGGGTCTCGACAAGTACATCTGGCAGAGGGTCTTGTGGTCCCGCAGCGTTCCCGGTTCGAAGCTGCCGGCGCTGAGCGAGGTCTGGGGCGGATTCCGGTGGCTATTCTTGAATCCGGCGTGGGGCGGCGTGCTGCGAACGGCGGCGGGCCGCGCCTACCGGGATCCTCTGCTGCTGTTGTTGATTGCCTTTGCGGTTGCCGCCGCCCGCCTCCGGAGGCGCTCGATCGAGATCCTGGAACGCAAGGCCGAGCGGGCGGACGAATCCGACAACGGCGCCGTGGCGTGGGCTCTGGCGGCGCTGGCCATCACTTGCGTCTTGGCGGCGCCGGTTCCTGCGGGGCTGGCCGCGCTGGGGCGTTTCTTCCAGTTGGGCGGGCAGGATCCCCTGGCCCGTGCCGCGTCCGTCGGCTTTCTGGAAACGGCGGGTTTCATCGCCGGGTTTCTGCTGCTGGCCGAGACGCTGCGGCCTCGAGGGCTCGGCGAAGCCTATTTCGGCTGGCCGCGGGAGATCCTCGAGCCGGCCCGGCAAACTGTTCGCAAGGCGGTGGCCGCGACCGGGCCGGTGTTTTTCGTTTCCCTGGCGCTGGGTGAGGTGGGACTTCGGTTCCACAGTCCGCCGGACCTGCGGAGTTACAGCGACGCGCTCGGCCGGGTCTGCTTCATCGCTGCCTCGTGGCTGCTGGCGCTGGGTGTGCACCGGCTGGTCGGGCGCAGAGGATTGTTGGTCCAGCGGGTTTTCGCGGCGGACTCCGCCTCCTGGGGGGTGCGTTTGCAGCCGCTGTGGGCTCCGCTGGTGACCAGCCTGGCAGCGGCGCCGGGAGTCTTGGCTCTGCTCGGTTACTACGTCACCGCCGTGGTGCTGCTCTACGACTTGGTGCGGACGTTTTTCCTCACCGTGGCGCTGCTGATCGCCGGGGAGCTGCTCGTCTACTGGCGGACGATTCGGGAACGGACGCTGCCCGCGCGGGGGCAATCGGGCAACGAGACGGAACAGGAGGCGCGCCAGCGCCTGGCCGAAGCGACGGTGCAATTGCGGCGGCTGATGCGCTTTGCGCTGGGGTTCGTTTGGATCGCCGGCTTCGTCGTGATCTGGTCTCAGGTGGTCCCTGCCTTCGAGTTTTTCAACCGGGTCGAGGTCTGGCCGGAAATGAAGATCCTCGGGGAGGCCGGGGCGGTCGCCGCGCAGCCTGCGTCCGCCGGGAACGCCGCCCGGGAAACTCCAGCCCAGGGCCGGCCCCCGGCGGCGGGAACTCCGCTCGCTCAGGCGGGAGGAGGCGGCCCGACCCCGGCTGCTCCGGCGCCGGCGGAGTCGCCTTTGCTGTTGTCGGACATTCTCGAAGCTCTGCTGGCGCTGATCTTCACTTACATTCTGGCCCGCAACCTGCCCGGGGCCTTGGAATTTGCGATCCTCCGGCAGATGCCCATCGGGCCGGGCGGGCGCAACGCATTGACGACGCTCGTCCGCTACCTGATCACCATCGTCGGCGTCAGCGCGGCGGCCGGCATGCTCGGCCTCGGCTGGAACAAGATCCAGTGGCTGGCCGCGGCCTTGACGTTCGGCTTGGGTTTTGGTCTGCAGGAGATTTTCGCCAACTTCGTCTCCGGCGTGATCATCCTGATCGACCGGCCGTTCCGGGTAGGCGACGTGATCTCCGTCGGCGACATCGGCGGCTGGGTGACCCGCATCAGCATCCGGTCCACCACGATCACGAAATGGGACCGGAGCGAGTTGATCGTCCCCAACAAGGAGTTCATCACCGGCCAGGTAGTGAACTGGACTTTGTCCGACGCGCTTACCCGGGTGGAGATCCGCGTGGGCGTCGCCTATGAGTCCGACGTGGAACAGGTGCGGAAAGTGCTTCTCGAGGTGGCCGAATCCCACCCCGCAGTGTTGCGGGACCCGGCGCCTTACGTCGTGCTGATGGAGTTCGCCGCCAGCTCCATCGATTTCGAGCTGCGCGTCTATATCAACTATGAATACGGGCGCCTGACGGTTCGGGACGAGCTGAGCCGGGCGATCGTCCGTGCCTTCCGCAAGCACGGCATCACGATCGCCTATCCGCAGCTCGACCTGCACATCCGCTCCGACGAGCGCGAGATCTTGCCGCCGCAGCCGTGGTCACCGCCGATGCGGGCGCCGCGGGGACTTCAGGACATGGATGAGTGAGAGGCGGCTCCGCCCAGGTAGCCCGGCGGCCGGCTCCAGCCCGGAGGCCGGCGCACACGGCCCGGCGGCGGCCCCGGAGCTGAATTGACAGGGGCGCGGCGGCTTTGCTGTAATATTTCATAGCTGTTCGGCGCTGCTCCTCAGTAGCTCAATTGGTAGAGCATCCGGCTGTTAACCGGAGGGTTGCAGGTTCGAGTCCTGCCTGAGGAGCCAGATTTCCATCCGCTCTTCAGGTGCCTGGGGCTCTTCGCCAGAAATGGGGGCAGGGCTGAGTCTCAATCCATTCCAGCACATAGAATCTTCACTCGCATCCGGTAGTTGTTGAAGCTGCGGAACCCGTAGGCCTGACGTTTCAGCAGCTCCATC
>Ga0256841_1000042_pt1 | contig 139499 bp, 124 predicted proteins | sample 356308metaG_FD_185971 | JGI IMG/M metagenome (GOLD analysis project Ga0256841, IMG submission 185971) | Hydrothermal vent microbial communities from Mid Atlantic Ridge, Atlantic Ocean - 356-308 | ecosystem: Environmental > Aquatic > Marine > Hydrothermal vents | place: Atlantic Ocean: Mid...
TTTTCGACCCGATCCGCGTTACCCCCAGCGTAACCCTTTGATCCTTGGTTCGTGCTTGGGGTAAAAGAAATTTCACTCCCATCACACGATCCCTCGGATCAATCACTTACGTACAGCGCAAAAGGCTCACGCGGGCTCATGTCGCGGTTTTCCCGGGTCGTTCCTCGCTTCCTTGGGTAAGGCCCTACACCGCAGGCGGGGCGGCAGCGAGTCATAGCGGGGACGAGACATCCAGGGCTGCGAGTGGGCACAGTGGCCGAAGATCCGTGGTGCTCACTCGGCCCAACCCCCAGACCCTCCCGAATACAGACACGGACGGGCCTTGCCCATCGTCCAGAGCACCTTCCTGCGCCCGTGGAGCCGCCCTCAGCCGCGATTGCGTTCGGGTGGAGTCGGCTGTGCGAGAGACATCCAGGCCAAGGCCGGTCCCACAGCGACAGGACCTGTCCCGTTGGGGTCCTGTAGTCGGACCTGGGCGTTATACCCGTCCCACGTGAATGTTTCGCTACTGCGGCCGCCCCTCGCACCGCCGGGCGGTATGGCGATTGTTCGCCATAGCCCCGCCAGGACTCGCGCCCACGCCTTGGCCAGAGGCGCGAGGAAGACCCTCGAAAAACGAGATGTCCACTGGGGAAGTGGTATACCGGGAAGGTCCCATGGCCTGTCCCCGGTTTCCTCAAGATACCCCCTCCCCTGCCGAAACCCGTGCATAAGGACCTTCGTGACAGCCACATTTCTCCCCCGGACACTACTGAGGATGCAGGCGCATTGAAGGCCCCCTCCCCGCCTCTCGGATCGCAGGGGCGGACAAGGACGCGCACAGCGCGAATCTCACGGCCATGACAGGAACGACACCCCATGCGCAGTATCGCCGTCATCAACCAGAAGGGAGGTGTAGGCAAGACCACCATCACCGCCAATCTGGGGCATGCCCTGGCCCTGGCGGGAAGGCGCGTCACCCTGGTGGATCTGGATCCCCAGGGCCACCTCAGCGCCAGCCTGGGTATATTCAAACCCCCGGCCCGAGGCATCGCCGACCTCATGCAGGGGGACGCCAAAGACCTCGACGGCCTCGCCATCCACAGCCGTGAACGCCTGACCCTGATCCCCGCCGGGAAAGGCCTCAGCGAGATCGGGGAACTCCGTGAAGGAGCGGCGGACCGCGCCTATCTGTTACGCCGCTGCCTGCAAGAACACCTGCGGGACCAGGACTTTCTGCTGCTGGACTGCCCACCCTCCGCCGGCTTGCTGATGGCCAACGCGGTGCTTGGGGCGGACGAGGCCCTGATCCCGGTGACCGGCGATTACCTGGGTCTCAACGGACTGGCCCAGCTGATGTTGACCCTGAAGAAGTTCCAGCGTTTCCGCGAACGCCCCCTGCGCCCCTGGATCCAACTGAGTCGCTTCCAGACCCGCCGACGCCTGGCACGCGAAGTGGAACGCAAGCTCCTGGACCACTTCCCCGGCCGCGTCCTGCCCCACCCGATTCAGGAGGCAGCGGTGCTGGCCGAATGTCCTGGAGTGGGACGCAGTATCTTCGAATACCGCCCGCGCAGCCGTGCCGCCGCCGAATTCAAGGCCCTCGCCCAAGACCTGATCGAGGAACACACCCGATGACCGTCATGAACCACGACCCCTTGGCCGACCTGGAGCCCGAACCCACGGATGCGGCCCCCACCAACGAGAACCCGACCAGCGCCCCCGATCCCGGGCCGAGTCCGGCGAGCGACGACTCGGTCGCTCCCCCCACGCCGGCAGAGGCCGCAGCCGACGAAACCACCATCGAACTGGGCGAAGCCCTCGGCATCCAGGAAGTCGCGGCCGCCTGGAACGAATGGCGGCCCCATCTCGAACACCAAGGCGTTCCCTTGCCCATCGATCCCGGCCGCCTCCAGGAAATCGACGGCACCGGCCTGCAGCTGCTGTGCATGTTGAGCAGGCACCGTCCCCTGCGCTGGACCACACACTCTCCCCTGCTGCACGACGCCGCACGCCTTTTCGGTGTCAGTGCGGCCCTCGGTCTCGATACGGAGGGACGACCATGAACCCAAAGGCCCCTTCCAACGCCAACGCCCCCGACCTCGACTGGAGCCAGGTGCGCGAGACCGTGCGCATGCTCTATCTGTCCGTGGCCCAGTTGGACATGGCCTTGCGTGATGGAGACGAATCGGTCGATGCCCTAAGCAACTCGTTCACCGATCTCATCGGCAACGTCCAGGCCATCTCTGCCGACGCCTCGGTCCTGGTCGACCAAGGTGCCGACACCGAGGCCCTGCAGCGAATCCAGGCCCGCTGCGAGACCGTCACCGGCCGCGTGCAGGAGGCCATCGTCGCCTTCCAGTTCTACGACAAACTCGCCCAACGCCTGCACCACGTCATGCGCGGACTGCACGACCTGGCCGAGGTCGTGGACGACCCCGACCGACTGTATAACCCCCGGGCCTGGCATGATCTGCAACAGGCCATCCGCGAGCGTTACAGCATGCGCGAGGAACAATTGATGTTCGAGGCCCTGATCTCCGGGGCCAGCGTGGAGCAGGCCTTGGCCTTGTTCGAGGCCGGGCGCACCCAGACCAGCCCGGATGACGCCGTCGAGTTGTTCTGAATCCCAACACCCTCGAAGGAGCCGCCATGGACGCCACCAGCCAACGCGAATTCCCATACACTCGACAGGATTTCGACTTTCTGCGCCGGATCGCTCATGAGCGCACCGGCATCGTCGTGGGTGACGACAAGTTCGACATGTTCTACGCGCGCCTGTCGCGCCGCCTGCGCCAACTCGGTCTGGGCAGCTTTGGTGACTATTGCCAATACCTGCGAAAAGACCCCCACGGCCAGGAGGCACTCGAACTGGTCAACGCCATCACCACCAATCTCACCGCCTTCTTTCGCGAACGTCACCACTTCGACTATCTCGCAGACGAGATCGTCCCGGAGTTCCTGCGCCAGCACCCCGGGAAGGCCCCTTTCCGGATCTGGTCGGCCGGCTGCTCCACGGGCGAAGAACCTTACAGCCTGGCCATGACCCTGCTAGACCGCTGGCCCGGGCACCGCCGGGATGATCTCCACATCCATGCCACCGACATCGACTCCAACGTCCTTGCCAACGCCTCGGCAGGCATCTATCCCCAGGAACGGGTACGGGACCTGCCGCGTCCCCTGCTCAAGCGCTGGTTCCTGCGCGGTACGGGCACTCAGGCGGGAAAGGTCCGGGTGAAGCCGGAACTCAAGCGCCCCCTGGCCTTCTCCCAGCTCAATCTGCTCGCCCCCTGGCACTGGGACGATCCCATGCACGTCATCTTCTGTCGCAACGTCATCATCTACTTCGGACAGGAGGACAAGGCCCGTTTGGTGAACCGCTTTGCCGACGCCCTGGTAGACGGCGGTTACTTGTTCATCGGCCATTCCGAGACCCTCAATCGCACCAGTGACCGCTTCGAACTCATCGGTCGAACCATCTACCGCAAAGGGAGGTGAAGATGCTCGCCGCCAAGCGCCATCTGATCGAGCCCCCACTGCCCGGCTTCGAAGGCATCAACCGTTTCTGGGACAAGGAACACGATTGCCCTGCGGCCAAGATCCTCCCCGGAGAGTATTACGTGACTACGCGAAACGATCTGATCACCACCGTACTGGGTTCCTGCGTATCGGCCTGCATCCGTGACCGCCTGTTCGGCATTGGCGGCATGAACCACTTCATGCTGCCCCTGTCGGACGACGGTCAATGGAACGGCGGAGGCGACCTGGCCACCCGTTACGGAAACTACGCCATGGAGCACCTCATCAACGACATCATCAAACACGGAGGTCATCGCAGCCACCTGGAGGCCAAGATCTTCGGTGGCAGCCGGGTCCTCGACGGACGCACCGACGTGGGTACCGCCAACATCGCCTTCGTGCGCGAATACCTGGCCACCGAGGAGATCCCCCTGCTGGCCGAAGACGTGGGTGGTATCCACCCGCGCAAGGTGGTGTTCTTTCCAAAGGACGGGCGGGTGCGGGTCAAGCGCATAAAACACCTGCACAACGACACCATCGTCCAACGCGAGCGCAACTATCGACACCAATTGGAAGAACGACCGATCGAAGGTGGCATCGAGCTGTTTTGACCCACTGTGAGAAAATGGAAACCCAGAGAGGACATGTCATGGTAAAGGTCTTGATAATCGACGATTCCGCCCTGGTGCGACGGATGCTCAGCGAGATCCTGGGCAATGCCCCGGACATCGAGGTGGTGGGGACCGCCCCCGACCCCTATGTGGCCCGCGACAAGATCAAGCGCCTGGAGCCCGACGTCCTCACCCTGGACGTGGAGATGCCGCGCATGGACGGGCTCACCTTCCTGGCCAACCTCATGCGTCTCCACCCGCTGCCCGTGGTGATGATCTCGTCCCTCACCGAGCAGGGCGCCGATACCACCCTGCGGGCGCTCGAGCTGGGGGCCGTGGACTTCGTCGCCAAACCCAAGCTGGACCTGGCCGCCGGTCTCGAGGCCTATGCCGAAGAGATCCTCGGCAAGGTCCGCACCGCGGCCCGGGCGCGGGTGAGGTCACGTCCGCGCAAAGACGCTCCCGCTCCCATCCAGGCCCGCGGCCACTTCCGTACCACCGACCGCATCATCGGCATCGGCGCCTCGACCGGTGGCACCGAGGCCGTGCGCGAGATCCTCCAGGCCCTGCCCCCGGGGATGCCCGGGATCGTCATCACCCAGCACATACCGGCCGCCTTCAGCGCCAGCTTCGCCCAACGCCTGGACAGCCACAGCGCCCTCAAGGTGGCCGAGGCCCGGGACGGCCAACAGATCCTCCCCGGCCATGCCTTCGTCGCCCCCGGCGACGCCCATCTGGAGGTGGCACGGGATGGCGCCCGCTATCTCTGCCGGGTGCATGACAGCCCGCCGGTGAACCGCCACCGGCCCTCGGTGGAGGTGACCATGCGCAGCATGGCCCGCAACGTGGGCCGCAACGGCATCGGGCTGATGCTCACTGGCATGGGTGCCGACGGCGCCGAAGGACTGGGTGAGATGCGCCGCGCCGGGGCCCACATCCTCGCCCAGGACGAACGCACCAGCGTGGTCTGGGGTATGCCTGGGGAAGTCGTCAAACGCGGCTATGCCCACGAGGTCCTGCCCCTTGGGGCGATCGCCGCGCGGCTGGTGGAATTGGCCCAGGGGTGAGGCTGACCGGGGCGGCTTCGAAGCAAGTTAGTCCGGCCCAGACGATGGCCGGGGCCACCTGGACCGGCCTATTTGACCAGTCGCAATCCCGCTCGGTTGGGCCTCTTTCCCGCCTTCTCCTCCTCGGATTTCGGACCCTTCCCGCCTGAGATCACCGAGGGCCGGGGCCGTTCAGGCCCGGCCGCCGGTTGCGGTTGCGGCTCAGGCTCATCCGGGAACAACATCCCGCGCCCGTTCTCCTTGGCATAGAGGCCCATCACCGCATGGGGGGGGATGAACACATCCATGGGACGGCCGCCGAAGCGCGCATTGAAATAGATCATGTCGTTGCCCAGGTCCAGGGCCTTCACCGCGCCCGGTGAGATGTTGAGCACGATACGCCCGTCCTCGGCGAATCCCTTCGGGACCCGCACCCCCTCCCTCTCCACGTTCACCAGGAGATAGGGGGTCATGTCGTTGTCCAGCAACCAGTCGTAGACGGCCCGCAGCAAGTAGGGTCGGTTCGAGGTCATCGTCTGTTCTTCGGTCACAAGCGCATCTCCACTTCCATCTCGGACAGGCTCTTCTTGAAGGAATCCCGGCCAAAAAGGCGCCGTGCATACTGTTTGACCGCCCGGGTCTGGGCGGGGAGTTCCACCCCCAGGGCTGGCAGGCGCCACAACAAAGGGGCGAGGGCGCAGTCCACCAGAGAGAATTCCTCACTCATGAAAAAGGGCATGGCATCGAAGATGGGGGTGCTGCTGGTCAGGCTGTCGCGCAAGGCCTTGCGCGCCGCGGCCGCCTGCTCCTTGGTGCCCTCCAGGATACGATCCATGAGGCGATACCAGTCCTGATCCACACGGTACAGGAAGAGCCGTGACTTGGCCCTGGACACGGGATCCACCGGCAGCAACGGGGGGTGCGGAAAACGTTCGTCCAGATACTCCATGGTGATGCGGGACTCGTACAGGCGCAGATCCCGGTCCACCAGCGTCGGCAGGGTCCCGTAGGGATTGAAGTCGATGAGTTCATCGGGGAGGTTCAACGGATCCACATCGACGATGTCCACGCTGATGTTCTTCTCTGCGAGGACCATGCGCACCCGGTGACTATAGGCACTCTGCGGGTCCGAATAGAGGGTCATCACGGATCTTCTGCTGGGGGCGACTGCCATGAACGGACTCCCGAACGCTTCCTTAGGACAACGAAAAAAGGCGCATCGTATATACCCGTCGCACGTGTTCACGTGCCACGGGTATACCTCAACCGTGCGCCTTCTACCGGAAGGCCCCTCTGCCCGCGGGAGGCAGAGGGGTCGGTGGGATCAATGCACGTCCTTCCAATACTCCTTTTTGAGCATATAGGCCAGCACGAAGAACACGGCGATGAACAGCAACACCCAGACCCCCAGGCGCTGGCGCTCCAGCTTGATGGGCTCGGCCACGTAGGCGAGGAAGGCCGTCAGGTCGCGCATGGCCGAGTCGAACGTCTCCTTGTCCATGCTGCCCGCCTGCACCAGTTCGAATTCGGGCTTGCCGCCCTCTTCCGAGACCAGCCTCTGAACGCCCTGCAACTCCCACAGCACGTGTGGCATACCCACCTGGGGAAAGACGGTGTTGTTGACGCCCCAGGGTCGGCTGTCGTCCTTGTAGAAACTGCGCAGATAGGTGTAGATCCAGTCCTCTCCCCGCCGGCGAGTGATCAGCGAGAGGTCGGGCGGCGCGGCGCCGAACCAGGCCGCGGCCTGGTCACCACGCATGTTGATGGCCATGGGCTCGCCGATCTTGTCGGCCGTGAACATCAGGTTTTCCTTCACCGCCTGCTTGCTCAGCCCCAGATCCTTGGCCATACGGTTGTAACGCTCGTACTTGAGGGAGTGGCAACCCATGCAATAGTTCACGAACAGACGGGCACCCCGTTGCAGGGAGGCCTGATCGGACAGATCCACGGCCGGATCCTCCAGATGTACACCCCCCTCGTTGGCATAGGCGGCGAATACCGGCGTCAGGGCCAGACAGAATCCCAGAATCAGCTTTTTCATTTGGTCACCCTCTCCGGTACCGGTTTGGTCTTGTCCAGTTTGCTATAGATGGGCATCAGCAGGAAGAACGCGAAGTACAGCGCCGTACTGATCTGGGCGATCAGGGTCTTGACGGGTGAAGGCGGCTGGGTGCCCAGGTAACCCAACACCAGAAACACCACCACGAACATGGCGAGCATCGCCTTGCTGATGGGACCCTTGTAGCGGATGGACTTGACCGGACTGCGATCCAACCAGGGCAGGAAGAAGAACACCAGGATGGAGGCGAACATCGCCACCACCCCGGGCAGGGCCGACCCGGCCATGGAGGGCACGGCGCGCAGGATCGCGTAGAAGGGGGTGAAGTACCACACCGGGGCGATGTGCAGGGGGGTCTTCAAGGGATTGGCCGGCTCGAAGTTGGGGTGTTCCAGGAAGAACCCGAAGAAGCCCGGCTTGAAGAAGATCACCGCCGCGAACAGGAACAGGAAGCCCGCCACCCCCACGATGTCCTTCACCGAATAGTAGGGATGGAAGGGGATGCCGTCGGCCGGGGCCTTGTCGCTCCAGCGGTTGCCCTTGGGGCCCTTCTTGATCTCGATGCCGTCGGGGTTGTTGGAGCCCACCTTGTGCAGGGCCACGATATGCACGAATACCAGGGCGGCGAGAATGAAGGGCAGCAGGAAGTGGAGGGCGAAGAAGCGGTTCAGGGTCACGTCGGAGATCACGTAGTCACCGCGGATCCAGACCGAGAGGTCGTCGCCGATCACCGGAATGGCGCTGAACAGGTTGACGATGACCTGGGCGCCCCAGTAGGACATCTGCCCCCAGGGCAGGAGGTAACCGAAGAAGGCCGTGGCCATCATGGCCAGATAGATGATCACCCCGATGATCCACAGGAGTTCCCGCGGCTTGCGGTAGGAGCCGTACATGAGACCGCGGAACATGTGCAGATAGACCACGATGAAGAAGGCCGAGGCGCCCACCGAATGCATGTAGCGGATCAGCCAGCCCCAGTTGGTGTCGCGCATGATGTACTCCACCGAACTGAAGGCCAGGGTCGCGTCCGGCTTGTAGGACATGGCCAGCCAGACCCCGGTGAGGATCTGGTTGACCAGGACCAGCATCGCCAGGGAGCCGAAGAAGTACCAGAAATTGAAGTTCTTCGGTGCGTAATATTGAGCGAGGTGCTCGTTCCACACCTTGGTCATGGGGAAACGTTGGTCGATCCACTCGACCATGCTGTTCATCATGCTCATCAGGCGGCCCCTCCATCTTCACCCACCAGGATCGTGGTGTCGGACAGGTATTTGTGCGCGGGGATGACCAGGTTCTTCGGTGCCGGTACGTTCTTGAACACCCGCGCCGCCAGGTCGAAGCGGGAACCGTGGCAGGGACAGAAGAAGCCACCCACCCAGTCGGCCCCGAGATCCGCCGGGGCGACGTCCGGCCGGTAGGTGGGGGAACACCCCAGGTGCGTGCAGATGCCGATGGCCACCAGGTACTCCGGCTTGATGGAGCGGTACTGGTTCTTGCAGTAGTCCGGCTGCTGCGGCATCTCCGAGTTCGGGTCCACCAGGCGGTCGCTCAGGGTCTTGAGATCATCCAGGTTCTTCTGGGTGCGGTGGACGATCCACACCGGCTTGCCACGCCACTTCACCCGCAGCATGGCCCCTTCCTCCAACTTCGAGATGTCGGCCTCCACCGGGGCGCCGGCGGCCTTGGCCTTGGCGCTCGGGGCCCAATTGGCCAGGAACGGATAGACGACGTAACCGGCACCCACGGCCCCGACCACGCTGGTGGCGGCGGTCAACATCCGCCTTCGTTTGAGATCTACGCCCTCTGCACTCATAAGCCTTGGTCTCCCCGGTTTGGCTGAACATATATACCCGTCACAGACGGAGGATCCACAAGTACCCGTGGCCCTCGGTGAGGCCTTGGATCAGGGTGGCCAAGGTCCGCCATAGCCCCCGCCATGGCTCGCCTTTGGGCCTGCGCACCAAGGCCCCAGGGTCGGCCTCGAAATACCGAAATCCCGGGTACGACGGGTATGCCCGTCACAGATGGACTCCAATACCCGCGAGCACCCCTCGCGTCCCGGGGACCTCAGTGCGGATCCAGGGCGGGAGAAAGCGTTTCGAAGTATCGAAAACCCATATGCAACGGGTATACCTGGGGCGCGGACGGTCCGCGCAACAAGCCCTGCGCCGAGAACATCAGAATATACTGATTGTCCTGCGTAACAGATCCGGCATTTTCCAACAGAGGCCCCCTGTGGGTCAAGGGAAGCTTCGAGGCACCCACGCCACCCCGGAGCATGGGTGCGAGCACATTGAACACGTGTCCCAGCCAAGCCGCCCCACTCTCAGACCCGGGGCTTCAGGATCGGACAGGACGCGCCCGGGCATCTCAGGCGACCGTCTTGCGGAAACGTCTCTGAAACCAGCGTGTCCCTTCCACCGAATGCACCAGGACATGGATCAGCACCGGCACCACCAACAGGGTCAGGAAGGTGCCGGCCAGGAGGCCGCCGATGGCCACCACCGCCAGGGGTGAGAGGCGCTCGATCCCCACCGCCCACTCCAGGGCGATGGGGATCATACCCACCACGGTGGACCCGGCGGTCATCAGGATGGGCCGGGTGCGCAGGCGCACCGCCTCGAGGATGGCGGTGCGCAGATCCCTGCCCTCGCCCAGGGCCACCTGCATGAAGTCCACCAGGAGGATGCCGTTCTTCACCACGATGCCCATGAGCAGGATCAGGCCCATGAAGGAGGGCATACAGCCATGCTTGCCGGCGAGCATCATCGCCCAGGCGGCGCCGATCAGGGCCAAGGGCAGAGTCACCATGATCGCCAGGGGGCGCAGGAAGGAGCGGAAGGTGACCGCCAGGGACAGGAACAACAGGGCCAGGCCCAGCCCCAGGGCACGCACCAGGCGGCCGAAGGACTCGTCCATCTGCTTGCTCTCGCCCTCGTAGGAGAGGCGATAGCCACGCGGCAGTTGCAGGTCCTTTAGGGCCGCCGCCACATTGTCGTGGAGGTGGGTGATGGCGATGTTGCGCCGGTAACCGATCACGTCCACCGTGGGCCGCAGGGCCTGATGGGTGTGGGAGGCGGGCGCGTGCTCCACCGTCACCCGGGCGAGGTTGGCCAGGGGCACGCTGCGCCCGTCGGGGGTACGTATGGGGAGGCCGGCGATCATCTCCGGGTCGGCGCGCTGGGCGGGTTCGAGGCGCACCCACACCGGGATGGGGTTCTCCCCCGCCACCCGCAGCCGCCCGCCGGGGATGCCGCCGATGGCCGCTCCCACCTGTTTGGCGATGGCGTCGGCGCTGAGGCCGAAGTGATGGGCCTGGAGGGGATCCACGTCCAACTGGATACGGCGGGAGGCGCCCTGCCAGGAGCGCTCCACACCCGTCAGACCGCGGACCGCGGCGAGCCGTTCCAGGACCTCGTCGGCCAGGCGGTCCAGGACCCGCCAGTCGGGACCGGTGAGCATCACGTCCACGCTGCCGCGGATGGAGGACAGGGGGGTGGCGCCATATTCCGCCACGTTGGCCGAGATCAACCCGGGGATGGCCCGCACCCGCTCGCGCACGGCCCGCTCGATCTCATAGATGCTCCGGTCGCGCGAAAAGCGGTCCACCAGGTTGACGGTGCTCTGTCCCTGCGAGAAGGTGCGCGCCGCCCCGAAGGCCCGTACCCCGGCCTCGGAGCCCACCACGGTGGAGCTGGAGACGAGCCACGCGGCCGGCACCGCCGCCCGCACCGCGGCGTCCACCTCCCGGGCGATGCGCTGCATCGCGGCCACGTCGGTGTCCGGCTCGGCCTCGAAGTTCACCAGGAAGATGCCGGTGTCCATGAGGGGCATGAGTTCCCGCCCCACCAGGGGCATCTGCCGGGCGGAGAAGACGAACAGGGCGAAGAACACCAAGAGGACCAGGGCGCGGTGATGCAGGCCCCAACCCACCAGGGCGGCATAGAAGCGCTTCAGCGGCTCCAGGACGAAGCGCTCGAAGGGCCGCAGCAGGAAGCCCAGGGGGTCGCGCGCGCCGGGACGGAGCAGCCAGGGGGTGAGCAGGGGGATGATGGTGACCGAGACCACGAAGGAGGAGACCAGGGCGATGGTGAGGGTCACCGACAGGGGCCGCAGTACGGTCTGCACATAACCGCCGATGAAGATGATGGGCAGGAGCACGATGAAGTTGCTCAGGGTCCCGGAGAGGACCGCCAGCATCACCTCGGAGGTGCCGCGGGCGGCGGCCTGGAGGCCCGATTCACCCCGTTCCGCGATGCGTCGCTCGATGTTCTCGATCACCACGATGGCGTCGTCCACCAGCATCCCCACGGCGATGATGACCGCGGTGAGGGTGACCATGTTGAACTCGTAGCCCACCATCCACATCACCGCGAAGGTGAGCAGATAGGTGAAGGGCAGAGACAGGGCGGTGACCAGGGAGGCGCGGGTGTCGCCCAGGAAGACCAGGATCACCAGCACCGCCATGATCACGGCGTCGCGCAGGGCGTCGATCATGTTGGACACGGTGAGATGGATGAGCCGGCCCTGGGTGTCGGCCACCGAGATGGCGAGCATGGGGAATTCGGCGCGCACCTCGGGCAGGACCCGTTCCATGGCCGCCACCACGTCGCTGGCGTGGCCGTGCTCACCGCGCAGCAGGGCCACCGCGACCCCGTCCCGGCCGTTGCCGCGATACAGGCTGGTGGGGTCGGCGTAGCCCCAGTGCACGCTCCCGAGATCGCCCACGCGCACGAAGCCGCCGCCCTTCAGCGGCACCAGGATCGCGGCCAGGTCCTCGGGGCCATGGGCCAGCTTGCGCACGGTCAGCAACAGGCGGTAACCGTCCCGCTCCACCAGGCCCGCCGGACGCGAGTCGTTGTCCGCGGCCAGGGCCGCCGCCACCTGGGGGATGTCCAGGCCGTGGGCCACCAGGCGATCGCGGTCCAGGTCCACCGCCACTTGGCGGACACGTCCGCCGAAGACCTCCGCCTCGGCCACCCCGGGGACGTTGAGCAGGCGGTCACGCAGGGGGTTGGCGGCGATCCGCCGGACTTGGGCGAGGCTCAGGCCGCTGCCCTCGGCCGGACTCACCGCCAACACCAGGGCGGCATGGGCGGCATCCGTGATGCGGAAGATCAGGGGCGCCTTCGTGCCCGCGGGGAGGTCGCCGGTGACCCGCTTGAGTTCCGTCTCCACCCGCGCCGCGGCCAGATCGATGTCGTTGCCATACTCGAACTCCGCCTGCACCAGGGAGACCTGGTCGCGGGAGGTGGAAGTGACCCGGCGCAGGCCGTCCAGGGCCGAGAGGCGCACCTCTATGGGATGGGTCACCTCGCGGGCGACGTCGTCGGCGGTGGCCCCGGGCCACTGGGTGACCACCGCCACCTGCGGCCGGTTGGTGTCGGGGAACAGGTTCACCGGCATCTTCAGATAGCCGATGACCCCCATCAGGGCGGCCACCAGGGTGAAGGCCAGCACCGCGTGGGGACGGTGCAGAAGGCGCTCCACCGCATTCATGGGGCCGGCTCCAGGGTCACCCGGTCGCCATCCTGCAGACGCAGCAGGGTGGTCTCATGGGCCACCACCACCCGCTCCCCCGGCGCCAGCGGCCCCGCCACCGCCACCCGCTGCGCCGTCCGCAGGAGGATGCGCACGGTCACGGCGTCGAGACGCCCGCCCTGCCCTTCCCCGCGGATCCGGAAGACACGCGCCTGCACGCCTCCAGGCAGGGGCCGCAGGGCATCGGCCGGGACCTGGAGCGCCGCGTCCAGGGCCGCGGTCACCACCCGCGCATGCAGCAGCGCCCCGGGGGCGGCGCCGAAGGGCAGCGCGGGCACGTCGATCTCGATATAGCCCAGGGAACGCGCGTCCAGGGCCGGAAAGATGCGCGCGGCGTGCAGGCGCAGGGTCTCGCCGTCATGACTCACCTCCACCTCGTTGCCCGGCCGCACCCGCTCCAGGACCTCCGCCGGCAGACGCACCTCCAGGCGGCCCGAGCGGACCACGATGAGGCGGTACAGGGGCTTGCCCACGGTAGCGAGATCGCCGGGATCGGCCAGGCGCGCGGCGATCACCCCGTCCACCGGGGCGGTGATGCGGGCGTAACCCAGGCGCACCTGGGCCGCCTCGATCTCCCTCTGCAAGGCCGTGATCTGCTCCCGCGCCGCCTGCGCCGCCGCCTCGTCGCGGTCGGCCTGGGACTCGGAGATGCCGTGCTCGCGCAACAGCTCACGCGAGCGGCGGGCGTCCCTGGCCTTGCGCCGGGCATCGGTCCCGGCCGCCGCCAGCTTGGCCTCCAGGGCCGCCAGTTGTTTCTCCAACTCGCGGGTATCCAGGCGCGCCAGGAGATCGCCGGCGTGCACCCGGGCGCCCTCCCGCGGCCCCATCGCCTCGATCACCGCCGACAGGCGCGGGGCCACCTTCACCTCCCGTTCCCCCTTCACCAGGGCCAGGGCCGGAAACCCGCGAGTGATCCGGCCACGGATCACCGCCGCGCTGCGCAGCGCCCAAGGGGCCACCGACGGCGGGGGAACCGCGGTGAGTCCTTGCCGGCGCTGCTGATGCAGGCGCAGACCGCCGAACACCGCCGCGACCAATACCAGCAGGGCGAGGAGATAGAGTAGGAACCGCTTCATGGGAACAAGGCCTCGGTGGGGGGAAGGGAGAGATCGACCGAACCCGGGGGCCAGGGAGGAGGCACCGGTCCGTGACCATCTCCACCGTCCGGGGTGTGGGGATGATCGCGGCGGGGGTCGTGCACGCCCGCGCCGAGACACTCCTTCGGCACGGGCCCATTCTACCTCAGATCACCCTGATATCTGGTATCACAGATGTCGTGGAAATGACCCCCATAGCGCACGTCCGGGACTCGACCGCCCGGAGACCCCGGCGTATAAAGGCCTCATTTTGACCAGGAACCCTGCCATGCACATCGAATTCCACGGCGCCGACCGCGAGGTCACCGGATCCTGCCACCTGCTGGAATACCGCGGGACCCGCATCCTGGTGGATTGCGGCCTCTACCAGGGAGGCAGGGAACTGGACGAAGAGAACCGCCGCCCCCTCGGTTTCGATCCCGGGACGATAGACTTTCTGCTCCTGACCCATGCCCATCTGGACCACTGCGGACGCATCCCCATGCTGCCCGCGGCCGGATTTCGCGGCGAGATCGTCACCACCTCCGCCACCCGGGAGCTGGCCCGCCTGGTGATGCTGGACTCGGCCCACCTCCAGGAGGAGGAGGCCGAACGACGCGCCCGCCAGGCCTCCCGGCACCACGGCCGGCAACAGGCACCGAGTCCCCTCTACACCACCCTGGACGCCCTCAACTGTCTGGATTTCTTCGGGCGGACGGCGGAATACGGCCGTCCCCTGGAACTGACCGAAGGCATCCGCGTCACCTTCCACGACGCCGGCCATATCCTGGGTTCCGCGAGCCCCCTGGTGGAACTGGGTCAGGGGGCGGAACGCCGCAGGATCCTCTTCTCCGGGGACCTGGGCTACAACGGACGGGCCATCCTGCGCGATCCTCAGGTGCCCGCAGAGGCCGACGTGGTGGTCATGGAGACCACCTACGGCGATCGCCGCCACAAGGCCCTCGGCCCCTCCCTGGAGGAACTCTACGGGGCCATCGGGGACACCCTGGAGCGCGGCGGCGACGTCGTCATCCCCAGCTTCGCCCTGGAACGCACCCAGGAGGTCCTCTACTACCTGCGCGAGGGCGTCGAGCACCGCCGCCTGCCCAGAAACCTCCCGGTATTCCTGGACTCCCCCATGGCCATATCGGCCACGGAGATCTTCCGCCGCCACCCCGAGTGCTACGACGCCGAGACCCTCGGCCTGTTCCAGGAAGGACGCGACCCCTTCGCCCTGCCGCGCCTCCATTTCACCCGTGACACGGCGGCCTCCATGGCCCTCAACCAGGTGGAAGGCGGGGCGGTGATCATGGCCGGGTCGGGGATGTGCACGGGCGGACGGGTACGTCACCACCTCAAACACCACCTCTGGCGCGCGGAGAGCGCCGTGGTGTTCGTCGGCTACGCCGCCCAGGGCACCCTCGCGCGGCGTATCATCGATGGCGCCAGAGCGGTGCGCATCTTCGGGGAAGAGATCCCGGTGCGCGCCCGGATCCACACCATCGGCGGCTTCTCCGCCCACGCCGACAGCGACGAACTCCTGGCTTGGCACCGCCGCATCGCCCGACCGCGCCAGACCTTCCTCGTGCATGGTGAGCCCGAGGCCATGCACGCCTTCGCCCGCCGCCTGGGGGATACCGAGGTGATCATGCCGGAACTGCACTCGCGCTACGCGCTGGGGACCCGGTGAGAGCGGTATCCCCTCCCGTACCCCGTGCGTCCTCCGACCCAAAGGCGGGACGGATGGTGTCGGACTCCATCGTCCGGCCGGTATCGCCCGCAGCAAGAACAGACACCCCACGTCACAGGACCACGTCATCCAACCACTCAAGTCATTGAAAACCGCGCCAGTGGCCTTCCCTGAAAATGTCTGCGGCAGGGATGCCGCAGTCAAGCCTACAGGGAGGTATTCACGGCGTTTTTCAGGGAAGGCCACTGGCAGAGGGGCGGTTAGATGACGGAGCCCTGCCCCACGTCACCGCCGGGAGAATCGTGGCAGAATGGCTGTGCTATGATTCTGTATCTTCTCTCTACGACAAGAACATCTCGGCGACGAGGAGCATGAGATGCACGGCACCATCGGCGTTGCCCCAAAGGCGGGATGCCCCCTCCTGGTTCTTGGAAGGGCGGATGGCGGAGGGGATCCGCAAGGCGCTGGAGGAGTTCGGCGTCGAAATTGACCGCACCAACAGGCCTTCCCCGGAAACTCCCGATACGGCTGTTGGTCTTCACCCTGCTGGGCATCCTGAGTGCCTGCACCACCCTGGGGCCGGACTACCAGCCGCCGCAGAGCCCTGAACTCGAGGCCTGGCCGCCGTCCCTCCACGGCCTGGGGCCGGACGAGGCCGAGCAGCGCCGGATGGAGCTGGAGTTCTGGTGGAGGATCTTCGACGACCCGCTGCTGGACCGCCTGATCCACATCGCCGTGGAGAACAACCGCCAGCTGCGCGCGGCCGGGCTACGGGTACTCCAGGCCCGGGCCCTGCGGGGCCTGGCCGCCGCCGGCCCCTATCCCCAGTCCCGTCAGGCCAGCGCGGACTTCACCTACCTGAACCAGCGGACTCACGGCGGCAACGGGGAAGGCAGCGGGACGTCCAGCAGTTGGAGCCTGGGGCTGTCGGTGGGCTGGGAGCTGGACTTCTGGGGACGCTTCCGGCGGGGCATCGAGTCCGCCGACGCCACCTTCTTCGCCTCCCTGGAGGCCCAGCGCGCCATGCAGGTGCTGGTCAAGGCCCAGGTGGCCAGCCTCTACTTCTCCTGGCGCATCCTCCAGGCGCGCATCGACATCGCGCGCAAGAACGCCCGGCGGCAGCAACGCAGTTACCAGATCGCCGAGGAGCTGTTCCACTCCGGCAACACCTCGGAACTGGACTTCCAACAGGCCCGGACCCAGTACCTGGCCACCCTGGCGGCCATCCCCGAGCTGGAACTGGCCCGCACCCGGACCCTCAACGCCCTGTGCGTGCTGCTGGACCGGCCGCCGGGTGATCTTCCCGAACTGGACTCGGGACCCTATGAGCTGCCCCTGGTGGAGCGCGTCGCGGTGAGCGGGATTCCCGCCCGCCTGCTGCTGCGCCGGCCGGACATCCGCGCCTCGGCCTGGGCCATCGCCGCCCAGTCGGCGCAGATCGGTATCGCCGAGGCGGACCTCTACCCCGCCATCACCCTGTTGGGCAGCCTCGGCTGGTCCGCGAGTTCCAGCCACGGCGCCCCGGACACCGGCGCCCTGGCCATCGGTCCATCGGTGCGCTGGAACCTCTTCGACCAGGGCCTGATCCGCAACAACGTGCGGCTGCAGGACGCGAAGTTGCAGGAACTCATCGAACAGTACCGGGACAGGGTGCTGCAGGCCGCCGAGGAGATCGACAACGCCGCCATCAGCGTGGTCAGGACCGCGGAGCAGACGAGGATCCTCGAGCAGACGGTGCGGTCCGCGGAACGATCGCTGGAGATCGCCAATACCAGCTACCGGGAAGGCTACACCGGCTTCCAACGGGTACTGGACGCCCAGCGCACCCTGTTCGCCCAGAACGACCGCCTGGTGACCACCCGCGGCGAGAACCTGGGCTACCTGATCGCCCTCTACAAGGGGTTGGGCGGCGGCTGGTCACCGGCCGGGCTGGACGACCTGGCGCCCGCGTCCACCCGTGAACGCATGAAGGCACGCACCGACTGGGGCGACCTGCTGGACGCGCCCTTGGGCCCGTTGCCCTCTCCCCTTCCTTCCGCACCGAATGCAACGCCATGAGCCAGGAAACCCCTCCCAGCCCCGAGCAGAAGGCCCGGCGTTCGGTACTGCGCGGCAGTACCCTGGTATTGCTGCTGATTCTCGTCACCTTCGTCTGGTATCTGTTCGCCGAACGCCTCACACCCTACACCCAGCAGGCCCGGGTACGGGGCTTCGTGGTGGGGGTGGCGCCCAAGGTCTCGGGGCTGGTCACGGAGGTCTGGGTGCGCAACGATCAGGAGGTACAGCGCGGCGAACGGCTGTTCCAGATCGACCGCAAGGACTACGAGATCGCCCTCACCCAGGCGCAGGCCAGGCTGGCCGACGCCCGCACCCAACTGGCCGGCGCGGAGGCCGTCATCGCGCTGTCCCGGGCCAGACTCACCTCGGCCCTGGCCCGTCTGGAAAAGACACGCAAGGATGCCGATCGGCAGAAGCGCCTGTACAGGAAGGATCCGGGCGCCATCTCGGTACGCCGGGTGGAGATCGCCGAGGCCAGCCTCAGGGAATCCCAGGCCAACGTGTCGGCGGCGCGGGCCAACCTGAGAAAGGCGCAGGAACAGAAACGCGGCGCCGAGGAGAAGCTGGTCTCCGCCCGGAGCCGGGTGAAGAAGGCCCGCCTGGATCTCGATTCCACCCTGGTGGTGGCCGAATCCAGCGGCGTGATCACGGACCTGCAGACCGACGTGGGCCACTATGCGCGGAAGGGCCAGGCGGTGATGACCCTGGTGGCCACCCATGACCTGTGGATCGAGGCCCAGTACACGGAGAACAATCTCGGCCACCTGGAAAAGGGCACCCCGGTGGAGTTCGTCCTGGACGCGGAGCCGGGAAAGGTGTTCCAGGGCCGGGTGGAGAGCATCGGCCTGGGGGTGAGCGCCGGGGCGGTTCCACCGCCCGGGACCCTGCCCACCATCAACAACAACCGCAACTGGCTGCGTCAGGCCCAGCGTTTCCCGGTGTTGATCCGCTTCGACCGGGAGCAGCCGGGTCTGACAGGCGACGCGCTGCGCGTGGGCGGCCTGGTGGAGGTGATCGCCTACACCGAGGAGGCAGGCTCCGTTCTCCGGCCCTTGGGTGAGTTCTTCATCCACACGATGAGCTGGCTCTCCTACATCTACTGACCCACGAACCCCAGGAAGACATGGAACTGCAGGCCAGGCGCATCTTCCGCTTCGCCCTGGTGACGGCCCTTTCCGCCACCATCGGCTTCGCCATGCAACTCAACTTCACCGTGCTGCCGCCGGTGCTGGCCATCCTCCTCTCCCTGGAACCGGCCCCGCCGCCGGGGTTCAAGGCCATGCTGGCACTGGTCACCGTGGTCGTCCTGACCACCGGTATCGGCCTGCTGCTGGTGCCCATGCTCTTGAACTATCCCCTCACCGCCCTGCTGCTGGTGGGGCTGGGGCTCTATACCAGTTCCTGGCTGATGGTGCATCTGAACCAGCAGGCGGTGGGCGTCTTTCTGGCCATGGGCTTCGTGCTCATCTCCGCCGTGGCCCTGGCCAACGAACAGGTGGCGCTGCTCACGATAGCGTCTCTGGCCGGAGGGATGGTCATCGTCATCCTGGTGCAGTGGCTGGTCTATCCCTTCTTCCCGGAAGACCCGTCCCCCGCGGGCGGCGGGCCGCCAGCCGACGCCCCGCCCGATGCACAGGAGTCCGGATGGATCGCCTTGCGCAGCACCCTCATCGTGCTGCCGGTGTACATCGCCGCCCTGAGCAATCCTTCGCTGTGGATGGCGGCGCTGATCAAGGCCCTGACCCTGGGCCAGCAGCGCTCCTTCGGCAATGCCCGCCAGGCGGGGATCGAACTGCTGGGCTCCACCTTCCTCGGCGGTTGCTTCGCGGTGCTCTTCTGGGCCCTGCTGAGCATCCTGCCCCACCTGTGGACGCTCTTCCTGCTGGCCCTGGCCCTGGGCATCTACGGCGCGTCCAAGCTCTTCGGGCTGCTCGGCAGCCGCTACACCTCCTCCTTGTGGCTCGACACCCTGATGACCCTGTGGATCATGCTCGCCCCCGCGGTGGCGGACTCGGCCAACGGCAAGGATGTCTACAAGGCCTTCTTCGTGCGCTTCTTCCTGTTCGTCTGGGTGACCCTCTACGCCTGGGTCGCCATGGTCCTGCTGGAAGCCATGCGCCACCGCGCCAGAAAATCGGCAACAGCGGCAATACCGGACTGACCCCACTTCTCTCCATGGATGGCGTCCTCCAAAGGCCGACGATACATCCCTGTCTTTCTCATAGCCTGCCTGTGACTATATACCCGTCGTCCGTGAATGTTTCCGCCGGTCCGTCAACGGCACCCCCTGTGCCACTCCCCGCTCCTGCGGCCGCCCCTCGTACCCCTGGGCGGTGTTGCGATTGTTCGTCATAGTCCACGCCTCCGCGCCTTGCCCAGGGGCGGGAGAAACACCCTCGAAACACGGTATATTCACGTGCGACGGCTGTATACCAGAGGCTTCGACCGCTTCGTCACCTCCACGGCCCCTCCGATGGCTACCGGCTGGCGCGACTCTTGCCGGGCGCAAACCTCATCCGCTGCGGAACCGCGCCTTTGTACGGCACACCGCACTCTTCGGGCCAGGGCAGGGAGGTCTTCTTTGCCGGAGAGGGGGCTAGGAATCGGCGCGAAAGCCTTCGAAGAGCATCGCCGACCGCTCATGGGCGATCGCCTCGAAACGAGCGCGCAGACGCACGAATTCGTCATAGAGATTGGGGTCGAATTGCAGGCCGCGATTCTTTTCCATGATCGCCATGGCCGCATCGGCCGACATGCCCGCCTTGTAGACCCGCTCGTGCACCAGGGCATCGAAGACGTCGGCGATGGCGACGATGCGTGAGGCCACGGGAATGGCCTCTCCCGAAAGCCCATACGGATAGCCGCTGCCATCCCACTTCTCGTGGTGGCTCAGGGCGATGTCCTTGGCCATCTGCAACATCGGGCTCTCCGAGCCCGCAAGGATACGCCCGCCGATGATCGGGTGGGTCTTCATCACCGTGAACTCCTCGGCGGTGAGCGGGCCCGGTTTGCGTAACACGCTGTCGGGGATACCGATCTTGCCGATGTCGTGCATCGTGGCGGCGATGCGGATGTCATCCACCCGTTCACGTTCCCAACCGATGGCCCTGGCGAGCACCTCGCTATAGAGCCCGATGCGGCGGATATGGGCACCGGTCTCACCGTCGTCACGCGATTCCGCCGCCCATACCAGACGCAGGGCCGTCTCCTCCTCCCGGGCGCGGATCTCTACGGTACGGCGGTGGACCTGTTCCTCCAGATAGCGTTTGACCAGGGCGTGTTCACGGCCCATTTGTAAAAGGCTTCGATGCTGCTCGTAGCGATCCCCCAGCAGCTCGATGAACAACAACCGGCGCCCCGATGCACTCACGGCGATGGCCTCGAGCGCAAACTCGCGACCGTCGGCATCGTACTCCACCCAGGGTCCAGAACGGACGGGGCCCGGCCCGCCCTCCCAGACCTTGCGGGCATCCACCAGGAAATTCTCCAGGAAGGACAAATCTCGATCCGGCCGCAGCAGCCCGCCGGATTCGAAAACATCGCGACAGAGTGGGGCGAGGGCTGCCGGCGGGGTCTCCAGGAGCCTGAATACCTCTCCCACCTGCTCCTCCAGAACCAGCATGTTCAGCGCGCTACAGATGGCGGCGCCCAGATTTCCGGTGCCGGGGGCCGGGGCAGGGACGGCCGACTCCAGTCGCACCAGACGCTGGCGCAACAGATTGAGTTCATTCGCCTTCTGCTGCGCCTGGCCGCGCCAGTAGATACTGGCGCTGCGATCCAACAGCACCACCCAGTCCCTCACCCCGTCGGAGATCAGGTGGATATCCGCATAACGCCCCTCGCCCAGCTCCACCGCAGAAAGGCTCAGGGGTGTACTGGGAAGGGGCAGCATGCCCTCCAGGAACAGCAACTGCTGGGCGGCAGGTTCCCCCGGCATCAGCCCGTCGAGGCCAAAGGCAGCCAGTTCCCCACCCATGTCGTCGAGCCGCCCGTCCCTGCCGATTTGCAGGTAGGCGCCCGAGTCCTGCTGAAGGGAGAGTGTCAGGAGGGCGGTGGCCACCCCCGGGGGCAGTTCGTGGATCACTCAGGCCTCCAGCATCTCGGTGGTCAGGGCTACGAAGGCCTCCTCCACACCCCGCCCGTTCTTCGCGCTGGTCTCGAACACCGCCCAGCCCTGGCCGCTCAGCCGCTCCATGTCACGGGCATCCATGCGCCACTCCTCACCGAGGTCCGCCTTGTTGATCAGAAAGGCGAAAGGTACCTCGCCCACCTCGGCGACCGCCTTCTCGCGCAGCGCAAGTGCCGTGTCCAGGGTTCCGGGGCGCGTGCCGTCTACCACCAACAGGAAGCCCGCGGCACCCCGCAGATAGGAGAGACGCACCTTCATGAACTCGTCCTCCCCCGCCAGATCCCAGAGGATCAACTCCACTTCCTGGTCCCTCACCACGAGTGACTTCTTGTCGATCTTCACCCCCAGCGAGGTCTGGTAACGCGCGTTGAAGATACTCTTGACAAAGCGTTCCACCAGAGATGTCTTGCCGACGGCGAAGGCGCCCAGCATACAGATCTTCTTGCGGATCACGGTGCCGCACCCGATTTTTCAGAGATATGGATATCCAGGGTGACGCTGCGGTTCCGCGCCATCCCCTGTGGGGTCCTCTCGAGGCTTACCGGTTCACGAGCACCCGCGGCCCGGGTGCGCAACACCCGGGGGTCGATGCCCGCAGCGATGAGTTGGAAGCGTACCCAGTCGGCACGCGCCTGGCTGAGGTTGAGGTTACCCCGGTCCCTCCCCGAGGTATCCGTATGTCCCACCAGGACGATCTCCACCGAACGGCCTAGGCCCTCAGCCCGCCGCAAAAGGCGGCGGATGCGGGTGGCCATGTCTCTGAACCTCCCCGCCATCGCCTCGTGGCGACTGGTGTCCACACCGAAAAGGACCACTTCCTTCTCCAGTTCCGCCTTCAGTGAGCGCAGCATGGCCCGATCCTGGTCGACCAACCCGTCGTCCACATAGACCTTCACCCCAGGAATGCGGGTGGCCATGCGCCGCGCGCGTACCACCCAGGCATGGGGGGCGCTGCCGATGGCGGTCAGCAGACCGTCCCGATAGGTGAGCCTCACCCCCTTTGGGGCCTCCAGGGGCGAGAGATCGATCTCGGCCTTCAAACCGCTCGTATCCACGCTGGTGACGCCCGGCAAGGCACGCGCCAAACGGCGGTTCTCCTCCACCCAGAGGTAGGGGGCACGGCCTTGCAGGTGCAGCACACCTCCCACGAGAGAGAGGTGCACCGTCTCCGGGGGTTGCAGCAGACGCCGCGCCCGCGCCAGCACGAACCCCGGAGTCAGGGCCTCGTAGGGTTCGAAATTGAACGCCATCCGCCGCCGCGCCAGGATCCCCCCGCCCACCAGACTCGCCGGATCGGCGGCCAGTGGGTCCCGCAGACCACGCAGGCGGTAGCCGTCACCGGTGGCCTCCACACCAGTGACCAGGATTCCCGGCTCCGCCTCCAGCCGCCGGAGATAGCCGGCAAAGGCCAGATGCTCGCGGACCACGTCGAAAGACCAATAGCCTATGCCGGCGAGGAACACGAGCAGAAACCCCACGAGCGAAGGCGAGAGGCGCCGCTTCGGTTTCCGGTAGCGGGTCTGCAGGCAACGCCCCAGTTCCTCGCGCACGGCCGCCGAAGCGAAGGCCTCGGGATCACCATCGAACCTGCGCAGGGCCTCGGCCTGCTGGAGGTGGAGGGTCTCCAGGACCTCACGGAGAATCCTGCGCAGTCCCGCGGGCGCACTGCCGCGGATGGCCACGGCCAGCACCGCCTCCGGACCGGACTCCAACCACACGGTGACATCGCCCACCTGGATACTGTCGAGGGTCTGGTCGCTGGAGACATCGAAGGAGTCGCGCACGAAGTCCTGGATGGCGGTGAGCATCCCCGAGACCAGGTCCGCATCCTGGAAGTCGGTATCGTCGGCAGCCAAGTGTTGCAGCAGGATACCGCTCTCGCGATGAATAAGGAACAGCTGTTCCACCCTGAAGACCAGGCTGTGGAGCATCACCACCTCGGCAAAGGGACGCCCTGTGCGCCAAGCCTCCAGACGCCACTTGAGACCCTGCCAGGAGAGGCTGTTGTCGAGCATCTCGCCGAACGACTGAAGCATCTGCTTCAGGGTCTCGGCCATCGCCTTGCGGATCGCCGGGCCGATCACCGGGTACAGGGCATCCGCAAAGGTACGACTGTCGCGCCGTACAGAGGTGCGGATGATCGCCTCCACCGTCGGGGTCAGCGCCCCGGTCAGCTGCTCACCTTGCTGTGCACTCAACCGCAAGGCCTCAGGCAGGACCTGGCTGATGTCCCTGGCGTGCCGCCGGGGATCGTCCAGCCGCTCGCTGAGCTGCTCGATGCGCTCCTGTTCCGGCTGTAACAACAGGCGCCGCAGCGTCTCCAACTCGTCACCGGCAGCCCCCCGCGGGCGGGATTCGCTGGCCTCCACGGACCCTTTGGCAGACACTCCAGCCTGCCGCGTCACTTCTTGGCCGCCCCGGCCGGGCGATTGGAGGTCGGGCGACAGGAACACGGCACGCTACTCCTCCCCCCTGGAGTCGGGCAGCGAGTCGTCCGAGAGGCGCAGCGCCAGCTCGGTCAGCAGACCCGAGAGGGCCGCGCGGTCCACCTTCTGCTCATGCAGATCTTCCGCGGCGTGGTCCAGCGCCTCGCGGAGCTGCGCGTAGCGGACACCCATCTCCTCGGTGAGGCTCTTGGACTGCTCCAGGATCTGCTGACGAAGGTCACGCGCCGTGCTGCCGAATCGGTCGTCCAGCTCCCCCAGGCGCTTGCCGAGCTGTTCGCCAGTTCTGGCCAGCTCATCCGCGAGGCCGCGTTGGGCGTCCAGCCGGCCATCCTGCTCTCCCTTGAGCCGCTCGCTCAGAGACTCCAGTTCCGTATTGAGATAGCGCTCCAATGCCTCGAGCCGCTGGCTGGACTCCTCACGTACGCGACCCACTTCGGTCATGATCCGCTCCTCCAAACGCGAAAACTTGCGCTCGTAGTCGCGCATCTGGTTGCCGAAGAGGATGTCGCGGATCTTGTCCACTTTCTCTCCATCACCGATCGCCTCTTCCTGCGCCGGCGGACTGGCGCCGGCATCCTCTTTGTCTAGCACGATTCTTTTCCTCTCCTCTGGCCGTCTGTGCGTACTTCCCGGGACCATCCAGCAGCGCAGCAACCCGCACAGATCCCCCGCCACCGCAGGCGGAAGTCCCGGATCGCCGGCAAGGTCCGTTGATTAGAATGTGGAATTGGGGGCGTGTCGACGACGCAGACACCGAAGCCCCGTCCTCGAATCCTACGCCCCAGAACGGAGAAACAATAGGGTTCGAGCAACATCGGCCGACGACAGGGAAGGAATCTAGACGGTTACTGGCCGCCTAGGCACGTAGACAGGCTATGCGCGTTTCGCGGGACCTTTCGGCAGGGCAAAGGCAACAGCGACTCGCTCTGTTCTATCCGAACCGACGCATCCATGAGCGCCATTGAAAATTGGAGCCGATGCGCGGATTCGAACCGCGGACCTACTGATTACGAATCAGTTGCTCTACCGACTGAGCTACACCGGCCGAGGCGCGGAATTATACCTGGACTGATCCGCCAGAGAAAAAATATTCATCGCTGTGGACGCCCGCCCTCCATCCTCCGGGGCGACCTCCCTGGCCGTGCGTGGCATCGAGACAGGGATACCCACGGGGGCCCTGAACATCACCCCGCGCGATACAACCGGGCATAATAGCCATCAAGGGCCATCAGCCGCTCGTGAGGGCCACTCTCCACGATACTTCCCTGATGCAATACCAGGATGCGGTCGGCATGACGCACCGTGGACAGGCGGTGGGCGATCAGGATCAGGGTGTGGCGGTGCTGGAGGCCCTCCAGGGCCTCCTGGACATAGTGCTCAGAGCGAGTGTCCAGGGCCGAGGTGGCCTCGTCGAAGACGAGGATGGGGGCGTCCTTGAGGATGGCGCGGGCGATGGCCAGACGCTGGCGCTGACCGCCGGACAGGCGCACGCCATTCTCGCCGATCTCGGTATCGAGCCCTTGGGGCAGGCGTTCGATGAATTCCCAGGCGTGGGCGGCGCGGGCCGCGGCCTCGATGCGCGCACGCGGGGCCTCCTGCATGGCGCCGTAGGCGATGTTGTTGGCGATGCTGTCGTTGAACAGCACCACCTCCTGGCTCACCAGGGCGATGTCGCGGCGCAGTGCGTCCAGGGGGATCTCGTCCAGGGGGACGCCGTCGATGCGGATCTCACCGGTCTCGGGCCGGTAGAGGGCCGGAATCAGGTTGGCGAGGCTGCTCTTACCGCTGCCGGAGGCCCCCACCAGGGCCACGGTCTCGCGGGGACGCACGTGCAGGCTCACGTCCTCCAGGGCCAGGCGCCCGCTACCGGGGTAACGCAGGCTGAGATGGCGCAGTTCGATCTCTCCACGCGAGCGCGGAAAGGGCGACCGGCCGGTATCCGGCTCCACCGCCTCGTCCACCAGTTCGAACACGCTCTGGGCCGCGGCCAGGCCCTGCTGAATCTGTTCGTTGACCTTGGTCAGGCGCTTCACCGGGTTGAGGAGCAGGGCCATGGCCCCGAAGAAGGCCACGAACTCGCCGACGGTGAGGGTGCCGGCGGCGGACATCAGCGAGGCCAGATAGACGATCACCGCCAGGGCCACCGAGGCCACCAGATGGACCGCCACGGAATTGATGTTGGCGGCCACGTTGAACTTCATGCGGAAGCGCCGCACCCAGTTGGCGGCCTCCCGGTGGCGGCCCTGCTCATAGGCCTGGCCGGCATAGATCTTGACGATCTTGTGTCCCTTCACCGCCTCCTCCACCACCTGGGTGAGCCGGCCCATGGCCTCCTGACGGCCCTGGGAGACCCGCCGCAGACGCCCGCTCACGGCGCGGATGATACCGGCCACGGCGGGGGCGATGACCAGGGCCACCAGGGACAGCCGCCAGTCGAGCCAGACCATGAGGCCGAGCAGGCCGAGGATGGACAGGCTGTCCCGGACCAGCACCAGGGCGGCGCTGGTGGCCGCCTCGGCGACGTTCTCCACGTCGAACACGAACTTGGAGATGATGTGGCCGCTGGAGGCGCGGTCGTAGAAGGTGGTGGGCAGATGCAGGAGGCGCGCGAACATGGCCTCGCGCAGGTCCATGACCACCTTCGAGGCCACCCATTTGAGGCCGTAGTCGCTGCCGAACATGGACGCCCCGCGCACCAGGGCCAGGGCCACCAGGGCAATGGGGACGAGACGGATCGTCTCCGGGTCCTTGTCCACGAAGCTGCCGTCGAGCATCGGCTTCATGAGGGCGGGAATGGCCGGCTCGGTGGCGGCGAGCACGATCATGGCCAGGACCGTAAGACCCAGCTCCTTGCGGTAGGGGCGGATGTGTCCGAGGAGACGGAAGTAGAGTTGCCGGCCGTTCATCTGGGGATGGCCCCGAAAAGGACATGATCCTATCATGTCGTGGACCCCAAGCCTGGATCCTCCATGCCCTCCATCCCCGTCCTCCTGTACCATCATGTCCTCCCCCGGGAGGATTTCATCTCCATCGGCGTGGACCGCTTCCGTGCGCAAATGGCCTGGCTCGCCCGGCATGGCTGGCGGACCCTCTCGGCCGGCGAGTTCCTGGCCTGCCAGACCGGGACGCGGCCACCGCCGCCCAAGGCCGTACTCGTCACCTTCGACGACGGCTGGGTGGACACCTGGCTCCACGCCTTTCCGATCCTCCGGGAGTTTGGGCTCCGGGCCACGGTCTTCCTGGTGACCGGCTGGGTGGAGGCCCGCTCCCGCGGGCGCCCCACCGTGGCCGTCACCTGGGCGGATCACGCCGCGGCCATGGCCCTGGCGCGCACCCCCGAGGCCCCCAGCGTGCTGCATCTGGAGCAGATCGAGGCCATGGCGGCCAGCGGCCTGATCTCCTTCCACAGCCATACCCACGCTCACGCCTCGCGGGTGCGCACCCCGGGATACGACCTGGAGGCGGACCTGGGCGCCTCCCAGGCGTTCTTCCGCAGGTATCTCGGCGGCCCCTCGGAGCAACTCTGTTTCCCCTGGGGCGAATACCTGCCCGAAGACCCGGACATCGCCCGCGGCCAGGGCTTCCGCCTCTGCCACACCACCGCCAACGGTCCCAATCTGGGTGACGGCGCCTGCCTGGTGCATCGCTTCTCGGTGAAGAATCGCTCCCTGGGCTGGTTCGCCATGAAGCTGGCGCTGTTCTCCCGGCCCCTGACGGCACGGGCCTACGGGACCTTCAAGGCACGCAAGGCGTGATCCGCCTCCTCTTTCTCGAGAGTTCGCGCGACTTCGGCGGCCAGGAGGAGCGCATGAGCGCCATCATCCAGGCCCTGGACCGCGATCGCTTCGAGCCCCTGTTGGCGGTGCGGCCGGACAGCGCCCTCCATGCCCGGGGGGCACCCCCCGGAGTGGAGATATTCGCCCTGTCCATGCGCAACGCCCTGGATCTCAAGGGCATCACCCGGGCGGTGAGGCTGATCCGCCGCCGCGGGGTGGACCTGGTGCTGACCTATTCGGGCAAGGATCACTGGGTGGGCCTGATCGCCGCGCACCTGTGCCACCGCCCCTTGATGCGCATGAAGAACCTGGAGCTGTTCAAGGATGCCATCGCCTACAACCTGGCGGACCGGGTGGTGGTGCCGAGCGGACACATGCGCCGCTTCCTGACCGAGCGGGGGGTACGACCGGCCCGTATCCGGGTGCTGGCGCCCGGGGTGGATACGGCGGTGTTCCGCCCCGATCCCGCCGCCGGACAGGCCTTTCGGGCCGCCCTGGGAATACCCTCGGAGGCGCCCCTGCTCACCTACGTGGCCCATTTCCGCGAACCCAAGGATCAGTTGATCCTGGTGGAGGCCTTGGCCGCGCTGGACGATCCCCGGCCCCGGCTGTTGCTGTTGGGGGAACGGCAGGGACCCTACGGAGAACGGGTGGCGGCGCGGGTCCGGGCCCTCGGCCTGGACGGGCGGGTATGGATGCCGGGACGGCGCGAGGACGTGGCCCCGGCCCTGGCGGCGAGCGACCTGTTCCTGTTCCCCTCGCGCCAGGAGGCCATGCCCCGGGCCCTCATGGAGGCCCTGGCCTGCGGCCTGCCGGTGATTGCCGCCGATCTGCCGGCGGTGTCCGAGATCCTGGCCCGGCCGGGGCTGGGGTGGACCTTCCCGCCGGCCGACCGGGAGGCCTTGGGGGAACGCATCCGTGACGCCCTGGCGGCCTTGCCCGAGGCACCGGAGCGGGCCGCAGAGCGCCGCGCCTGGATCGAGGAGCGCTTTTCCTTCACCGCCATGGTGCGCGGCTTCGAGCGCCTGTGCGAAGAACTGACCGGATAGGGAAGGGCTCGGGAACGAGCGATACGTCTGGCGACGGATACCAGAGCCTTGCCTGCCCCCTCACCCGAGTTCATCGAGAAACCGCGGTTTCTCGATGCCGTAGCCCTGGACGTAGTCGATGCCTATTTCGCGCAGTCGTTCCAATATCTCTTTGTTCTCCACGTATTCGGCGATCGTCTCCTTACCCATGAAGTGGGCGATCTCATTCATCGACTTGACGATGGCCTGGTCGTGGGGATTGCTCATGAGGTCCTTAATGAAAGAGCCATCGATCTTCACGTAGTCCACGGGCAAACGCTTGAGGTACGTGAAAGAGGCATTACCCGAGCCGAAATCATCCAAAGCGAATGAGCAACCAAGGGCCTTGATCGCCTCGATAACGACTACAGCCTGGTCGAGATTGGCAATGGCCGAGGTCTCGGTCACCTCGAAACTGACCAATTCCCTGGGAACTCGCAGGCTGGGGATGCGTGTGCGCAGAAACTCCAACATGGCCGCGCTGGTGACGGACTGGCCCGACAGGTTGATGGCAATGCCGCCAATCTTGCGTAACACATCCGGATAGGCTTCGGCCCAGGCCAAGGCCTTTTCCACCACCAGGCGATCGACGTCCTCGGCCAGATTGAACGCCTCTGCAGAACGGATGAAGGCCTCCAGGGGCAACGGCACGCCCTGTTCGTCGAACACCGACAACAGGACTTCGTAGTGATGGGGGGTGAGCCTCTCGGTGCGAGCCTGCGCGATACATTGACCACGCAGGCGCACGCGCTCGGCCTTGACGATGCGCTCGGCCTCGATCCACCATCGCATCCAGTCCATTTGCTGCACAATGGATTCGTCGTCTTCCCTAAACAATAACGCGCGGTTCCCGCCAGACCGTTGCGCAGCCATGCAGGCGGATTCGACCGCCGACAACACTTGCTCTGGATTGTCTCCGGTAGCACCGACCCACATCAGGCCAATGCTGCCAGAAACTGGAAAAGACTTCCCTGCCCAGTAGAACGGCAGAGTCGCCATGGCCGTGCGGATCCGTTCGCCTTGGGCCAGGGCCTGGGCTTCATCCTCTGCGGGGGTCAGAAAACCAAATCGCGCCCCGCCCAGATAGGCGACGGAGCGAGCGTCTTGCAGCGCCCGTTCGAGCAGATTCGCCACCGCCAACAACATGCGCTCCCCCGCGGTGTATCCGCAGGTTCCGCTCACGGCCTGCAAATGATCAACCTCCAGGAAGGCCAATACCTGGGGTTCGAATCGATCTGGGGCCTGAGACAGGACCTCAGTCAAAGCAGCAATAAGACGGTGCCGATTCTGCAGCCCGGTCAGGATATCGTGGGTCTCCTGGTAACGAACGCGCTCCTCCATTTCCTGCAAAGCTGACTCGGTGGCACGAGCTACGACCGTCTTCATCTCGGTAGGTACGGCCTCGGCTCGAGCGTCGACCAACATTCGCGCGACCGCGGCGCGGCTGAAGGAACGGGGAGTCATGCCCGGCGGTTGTGCGAACAGGAGTTCAGTGCCGTCTTCCGAACGCCATAAGAAACGCAGATCCACCGGCTGACCCTCCCGGGCCATTCTGAGGACGCTCCCTGGAGACAGTCCATTGACCTGGGCCAAGGCCTCCTCCCAGTCACGGGTAGTGAATTCCTCGCCGGCCGGCGCCTCCGCCCTCTCCTCTGAGTCGCCTGGCAGTGCGGCGAATACCTCGTAATCGGTCTCCTCGGCGACATCGGCCCAATGTGCACGGACTGCCTGCTCCAGCCGCCCCAATAGCTGCGAGAGCCGGAACGGATCGAATCCAATGTAACTGAGCCCGTCGCGGACCCGGGCCAACAGAGGGGCCAAGGCGCTACGTTCGGTGTCCTGGTGGTCGACCTCGCCCCCGGTCTGAATATGGAGTTCCATCAATCCGGACCAGTACTGCTGACAACGGCTGCTCTCAGAGCCATCGCGTAGATAGACCAAGTACAGCAGAGACCGCCAGCCTTCCCGTATCAAGGCCGCTACGGTCTTGTGTATGCGCCGGCCGGCGAAGGCTTCATTGAGGCGCTGGTTAACCCGCGCGGCCGCAAGGCGCCGGAGTTCACGTCCCTGATAGCGGGCCACGAGACGTTCCGCCTGCTGTTGATACCTCCGTGCGAGCTGTCCTTCCAGCTGCTCGAGTTCCTCAGAGATCTGCGTCCATACCGCCGTGTCTCGCACATCCGTCCGTATCGCCCGTTGGACAAGGGCCTCGCTGATCTGGCGTGCGCGAACCTCGGGATGGTCACAAAAAGGCGAAAGGGCGACGATGTGCTCCAGCTGATCCAGCATCCTGGCGATGGGATGGCCGCCTTCGCTGAACAACGTCGGAACGGCCAGGGCACTGGCAAGGAGCGGTGCCGACAGCGATTCCACCAGGGTCTTGATCTCGGTCGATGCCACCGAGTCTGCAGACACTTGCCGCAGCACGCGGTCCGTGGTCTCGATGCGCTCAGCAAGCAGTGGATCAAGATATCCACGGCGACCCCGCGCCCTATTCAGCGCGAGCAGTCGATCGATCCCCTCACGGAGAGAAGATGCCGGGCGCTCTGTCTTCCCTCCGCGGCCCTGCGGCATGCCCTCCTCAGCAAGGAGGTCGAGCAAATCATCAGCCGACAGAGTGAACCCCGCAGCGCCCGAACCCTCCACGACCTCAGTGCTCTCGGGCCCCTCATCGGCTGGCTCCTTCTCCACCGGAGCGAGAGATTCCGTCACCGAACCGCCCCTGGGCGAAACCACAGGAGTAACAGGGGCCGGCTCTATCAACAATCCGGCCTCTTCCCACGTTGAGCTAAGCTCACGGTAGAAGGCACCCAGGTTGGCGCTCAGGTATTCTGTCGCGTGTCGAAGGCAGAGTATCTGGGAGGATACGCTGATTTCCAGCCGTTCCAGAATGCCTTGCAAAGCATCTGCCAGAGGCTGCGGTTCCAGGGCCAAACTCAAGTTGGACCCGAACAGGGCCTCAACCTGCAGGCGCAGGACCCGCAGCGGGTCCGCGCACGCCTGTTCCAAGCGATGGACCATGGATGAATTGGCCAACCAAACTTCAAATCGGTCTTTATCCACCAACTCGAGCTGGGTGGGCATGGCGCTATCGAGATCGGTATCCGAGTCCGGCCCAAGCGAGTCCGATCGCACAGAGCCATCGGGTCGATCGAGGGGCCGCAAGAGGGTAGCGTACAGCTGTTGCTGGAACTGACTCTCGAGGCCGGCCCGCGCCAAGCGAACACTGTCGTTCTGCAGATCCTGGCGTACTTGATCGCTATGCGCCCTTTCGGCGGCCGACCATAGGCCGTTTTGCAGATGCTCCAGGAGCGAGTCCAGCATTGGGTCGATACGCCGCTCGGCCAGTCCCCGCAGCAGCGACAGCGCATGTTCCGGGGACAAGGCCCCGGGCGCGACCCGCACATCCTCCGCTGCAAATCGCCTCTGCCCGTCGGCCAATGACCTTATGAAACCCCGGATCCGCACCATGGCACGCTCCCTGGCACCGTGGAACAATACGCCGATACTGCCCCGCCCCAGGTGCGCCACCCTGGCTTGCACACGGACCGGCTTCTGAGCCTCTCCGGGTAACAGGATGTCCAGATCGCACAGGTCGCCTTCCTTGAGGTGTGACGGGATCTCCCCAGACGGAAACCGGATCAGTGCCCCTCCCAAGTGGAGATCCTGCAACCGGCAATCACTGACCGGCGCGCCGTTGCACAGAATCCTGCCCGGGACATCCACAGGGTAACGGGGGTAGAGTCGTTGATCGCTCACCGAATGAGCCAGAGATACTGAAAGCCGATATTGTCGAACTGAGACATCTTTCCTCGGTAGGAGCGGTGTTCAAGAGTTGAGGACAGAAAACCCAGCCGACTGTGTGCGTATCCACCACCCTGGGGTTTCCCGTCCTTTGGTCCGTACACAGCCTTTCCCTGAATCACTCCTCGACTTTTTGAGGGGACGTTCTTGGTGGCCCTGGGTGAAGCACGGAAATGGCCGTATCTGGAACCATGGCGGGCTCTCGCGATACAGCCCAGGGGTGCGAAAGGCAGCCGTAGTGAGCGAAAAGAAACAATTCATTCTCCCCCCATTGGGAGGCCGGGTTCAAGCACCCAGCGCGCAGGACCACGTCATCCAACCACTCAAGTCATTGAAAACCGCGCCAGTGGCCTTCCCTGAAAATGTCTGCGGCAGGGATGCCGCAGTCAAGCCTACAGGGAGGTATTCACGGCGTTTTTCAGGGAAGGCCACTGGCAGAGGGACGGTTAGATGACGGAGCCCTGACCCAGCGTGAACCGTGCAAGGAGGTGGTGTGATTTGGTGGTGGAGCGAGGTATCACGAGGCAGGTCTTGTGTCAAGAAAGGCGGATTTTCACAAGACCCCTGAACAGGCCGTCGAAAAACGAGGTCTCTTGACGGCCTGCGTGCGGCACATGGAGGAACCGGGAATTCGCGTTTCCCGGTTCCATGCTTGAACAAATCCAGGGAGGCCTTTCTTAACGGCCTGTTGGTGCTGGCCTATCCCGGCAAGGACCATGGAGTGGGTCTCCCGCGCCACCGCCCCTCGATGCGCATGAAGAACCTGGACCTGTTCGGGGATGCCATCGCTGCCATCTGGTGGATAGGGTGGTAGTGCCGAGCGACCATATGGGCCGCTGTTTGACTGAAGGGGAAATAGGAAAGGAAGGGCTCGGGAACGAGCGATACGTCTTGCGATGGGCGCGAAGACCTCGCCCGGCCCTCTTCGCCCGCGGGAGAGTCTTCAGCCGCCATGACTCCTGGGCGAAACGGCCCCGCCGCATCGCGGTTGAAGCCGCCCCGGCAGCTGTTTTCAGAGGCTGTCCCAGGAGGTCTTGCGCCGGCGGAACCGCAAGTGGGGCAGGATCAGGCCGATGAGGATGCCCCCGCCCACCACCGCGGCGCCGATCAGAAACCAGTTCTGGGCCGTGCGGTTCTGCAGATCGCGGTTCTCCTGGCGCAGTTCCTCGCTCTGACGGGTGAGGGCAGCCACCTGCCGACGCAACGCCGTCCGTTCCTTGTCGATCCGCACCGCATTGGCTGCCGTCCGGCTCAGGCTCTGGAGTTCCTGCCTCAGGCGCTCGCGCTCCTGCTCCACGTCCCGGTAGCGCCTTTGCAGGGCCTCGTGTTCCTGGCGCAGCCGGCTGAGCTTGCCGGTCAATTGATCCGGGGCCTGTTGCAATTCATCGAGACGCTTCTGCATCTCGGCCAGGCGATCACGAGCCGCGGGTTGGTCCATGAGTTGACGGGTGAGCACGTAACCCTCGGCGCCGAGGGCGCGCACCTTGCTGTAGCCGGTCTTGGGATGGACCTCCAGGACCTCCACCGGGGTACCGCTGGGCAACATGCGCACGATCTTGTGGCCGGTGCTCTCGCCCCCACGCAGGGTGACCTTGATCTGGTCGGTGACATAGCGGGTAGCGGCCTGGGCAGTCACGCCCCACGCGCAGAAGAGGAAGACCGGGAGCAGATACCGTGGGATATTCATCTCAGTCCCTCAGAAGATGTTCCAGCAGGGCCTTCTGGGCATGAAGGCGGTTCTCGGCCTCGTCCCAGACCAGGGAGCGGGGGCCGTCGATCACCTCGGCCGCCACCTCCTCCCCCCGATGGGCAGGGAGGCAGTGCATGAAAGGGGCGTCCGGGGCCGTGCGGCTCATGAGTTCGGCGGTCACCTGATAGCCGGCGAAATCCCGTTCCCGACGGGCCTGTTCCTGCTCCTGGCCCATGCTCGCCCAGACGTCGGTGACCACCAGGTCCACCCCCTCGGCGGCCTCCACGGGGTCGCGCAGGATCCGTACCCGATCGCCCGCCGCGGCCAGGATGTCCGGGTCGGGGTCATGCCCTTCGGGACAGGCGATGCGGAGTTCGAAGTCCAACAGACGGGCCGCGTTGATATAGGAATGGCACATATTGTTGCCGTCGCCCACCCAGAGCACACACCGGCCGCGAATGGGGCCCCTGTGTTCCTGGTAGGTCTGGAGGTCCGCCAGCAACTGGCAGGGGTGGCAGCGGTCGGTGAGCCCATTGATCACGGGAACCCGGGAATGGGCGGCAAAGCGTTCGATACGCTCGTGGCCAAAGGTCCGGATCATCACCGCATCCACCATGCGCGAGAGCACCCGGGCGCTGTCCTCGATGGGTTCCCCGCGGCCGAGCTGGGTGTCGCGCGGGGACAGGAACAGGGCATGTCCGCCAAGTTGGGTCATGCCCGCCTCGAAGGAGACCCGAGTACGGGTGGAGGACTTCTCGAAGATCATCGCCAGGGTACGTCCGGGGAGGGAGGCATGGGGTTCCCCCGCCTTCTGCATGGCCTTGAGTTCGCCGGCGCGGTTCAGGAGCGCCTGGAGTCCGTCGGGGTCGAGGTCGAGGAGGCTGAGGAAGTGACGGGGTCGGGTGGTCATATCGGGTGTTCTAGCTCTGGAGGAAGGCCTCGATCAATCCACTCAGGTCGTCCACCAGGCGCCGCGCCTGGTGGTCATCGAGGATCAAGGGAGGCAACAGGCGTATCACCCGCTCGGCGGTGACGTTGATGAGCAGGCCCTGGTCGAGGGCAAGGCCCACCAATCGGCTGCAGGGGCGGTCGAGTTCGATACCGAGGATGAGCCCCCGGCCACGGATGTCCACGACCCCGGTAAGCCCCCCAAGGCGCTCGCGGAAATCCCTCAGCAAGGCCTCGCCCAAGGCGGCGGCACGCCCCGGCAGGTCCTGCTCGCGCAGGATGGAGAGCACCTCCAGACCGGCCCGGCAGGCCAGGGGATTGCCGCCGAAGGTGGATCCGTGGCTGCCAGGCCCCAGGACCTCAGCCGCCCCGCCCCGGGCCAGGCAGGCCCCCATGGGAACGCCGTTGCCCAGGGCCTTGGCCAGGGTCATGACGTCGGGCACCACGCCCTGCCCCTGGCAGGCGAACAGGGTCCCGGTACGGCCCATGCCGGTCTGGATCTCATCGAGCATCAACAGCCAGCCCCGTTCGTCACACAGGGCGCGCAGGCCGGGCAGATAGTCGTCGGGCGGGATGTTCACTCCACCCTCGCCCTGGATGGGCTCCACCATCACCGCGACCACCTCTGCGGTGTGGTGGCCGGCGGCGCGCACCGCCTCCAGGTCACCGAAAGGGACGCGCACGAAGCCCTGGACCAAGGGTTCGAACCCGGCCTGCACCTTGCGGTTGCCAGTGGCCGTAAGGGTGGCCAGGGTCCGGCCATGGAAACTGTTGTCGGTGACGATCACCGTGGGCCGCTCGATGCCCCGGCCATGACCGAGACGGCGGGCGATCTTGAGGGCGGCCTCGTTGGCCTCGGCGCCGGAGTTGGCGAAGAACACCCGCTCCATGCCGGCCGCCGCGGTGAGCGCTTCGGCCAATGCCTGCTGCTGGGGAACGCCGTAGAGGTTGGAGGTGTGGACCAGAGTATGGACCTGCCCGCACAGGGCCTCGGCGAGGCGCGGGTGAGCGTGCCCCAGGCCGCACACGGCGATGCCTGACAGGGCGTCGAGGTAGCGTTTCCCTTCGGTGTCCCAAAGCCAGGCCCCTTCGCCCCGCTCAAAGCTCACCGGCAGGCGGTTGTAGGTGGCCATGAGGGCATCCGCCATGTTCCGGAATCCTGAATCGGTCAAAAAACAAAAGGCGGTCCTGATCTGGCCAGGGACCACCTGTACTTCGTGAAAACGGGCGATTTTACTTAATCTCGTCGGCGACGCAAGCACTATAGCTGCGACGCAACGGCATGGCCGCAGCCAACGGCCCGCTATGCTCTTGTCCTCCTCGGTGGCGCGGACACCATGGCGATCGCATCAGCGGGAGACCGCATCCACACGTCGAACCCGTCAGGCCCGGGCGTTCCACAAGCGCCGGATACCCTCCGCATCCGGCCGCTCCAACACCCCCTTCTCGGTCACCAGGGCGTCCACCAGCTCGGCGGGGGTGACATCGAACACCGGGTTCCAGGCCCCCGCTCCGGGCGCCGCCACTTCGCAGCCGCCACAAGAGAGGAGTTCCCCGGGAGCGCGCTCTTCGATGGGAATGGCATTGCCGTCGGCGGCGTGGGGATCGATGGTGGAGGTGGGGGCGGCCACCATGAAGCGCACTCCATGCCGCCGCGCCAGTACCGCCAGCCCATAGGTACCGATCTTGTTGGCCACGTCGCCGTTGGCCGCCACGCGGTCGGCACCGACGACGACCCAGCCGATGCCGCCGCGGGCCATGAGGCTGGCGGCGGCGCCTTCGGCCACCAGGGTCACCGGGATGGCGTCCTGGAGGAGTTCCCAGGCCGTGAGTCGGGCACCCTGGAGCCAGGGACGGGTCTCGTCGGCGAACACCTGACTCAGCCGGCCCTGGGCGTGGGCGCTGCGGATCACCCCCAAGGCGGTGCCGTAGCCGCCAGTGGCCAGTGCCCCGGCATTGCAGTGCGTGAGTACCCCTGTAGGACCCTCGATCAGGGCCGCGCCCAAGGCGCCCATGCGGCGGTTGGCCTCGCGGTCGGCTGCGTGGATCCTCCGGGCCTCGGCCAGGACAGGTCCCTCGGGGTCCCGGTCGGCGGGCAGGCCGTCCATGACCCGGGCCATGCGCGCCAGGGCCCAGCGCAGGTTCACCGCGGTGGGACGGGCCGCGGCCAGGATCTCCAGATCGGCTTCCACGGCCGCGCGCCAGCCCCTCCCCACAGTGGCCCAGGCCCGGCGCACGCCCAACACCGCCCCGTAGGCGGCGGTGATGCCGATGGCGGGGGCGCCCCGCACCACCATGTCGCGGATCGCCCCGGCCACCTCGGGGGCGCTGTCGTAGCCCAGATAGGGGGCGGCGTGCGGCAAGGCACGCTGATCCAGGAGCCAGAGCCGCTCCTGGTGCCAGAGGATGGCGCGGTCGGGATGGGGACCGGGCAGGGAATCGCTGTTCATGAGACCTCCTCGTCACAACCGCTACAGGCGGCGCGATCGGCCAGGACCAGGACCGCGCCCAGGGAGTGGATTCGGGCCACGGGGAGATCGGCCCCGGCCCGCCAGGCGCACAGGGCCGGGGCCTTGGCCCCGCCGGTGACCAACAGCAGGACGCGGCGGCTGTGGCACAGGGCGCGGCGGGTGAGACTGACCCGCTCGGGTGGGGGCTTGGGGGCGGCGTACACCGGCATCACGAGCCGGCCTGGTGGTTCCCCCCGCCCGGGGAAGAGACTGGCGGTATGACCGTCCTCACCCATGCCCAGAAGCACCAGATCGAACGGCAGGGCCTTGTGCACCAGGGCCTCGTAGGCCGCCGCGGCACGCGCGGCCCCCAGTTCGGCGGGGATGGGGAAACGCGCCCCGGCCGGCACCCCGGCTGGATCGAACCAGGCCTCGGTCACCGCCCGATCGTTGCGCCCCGGGTCGCCCGCGGGTAGGCAGCGCTCGTCCCCGAAATAGCATTCCCAGCCGTCCCAGGGGCCGCCCCGCCCGGCCAGCCGCCGGTAGGCCGCGAGTGGCGTGGACCCCCCGGCCAGGACGATGCGGAAACGCCCCCGCGCGGCCAGGGCGCGGCGGGCCGCCGTCAGGATCTCCTCCACGGCGGCATCGGCCACCGCCGCGGCATCGTCCAGGATCCGGAAATGGGCCGCCTGCTGTACGGATCGGTCTAGCATCCGCACACCTGGATTTTTCGTCGTGAGTCGGCTAGGTTGGACGCCGACCCCAGCGCATGGAACCTGGCTTTCATTTGGATATACCGGTCGCCCGTGAATCTTCCCCTCCTTCGGCCCGCAAACGGCGCTTTCCTGTGCCGTCCCTCGTTTTTCGATGGCGTTCCCCGTACCCCTCGGCGAGGCACGCAGGCAAGCCGTAGCGGAGACTATGGCAAGAAATCGCTACGAAGCCCAGGGGGGGCGGGGGGCTGCCCAGTAACGCGATATTTACCTGTGACGGATAGACAGACTCGACGCGGACAGTCCAAGGACCTCACGATGTGATTCCACCGGACCTTGGCCCCAGGCCGCCCACTCAAGTCCGAGACCTCGTGGCCGTTAGCTACATCTGTATCGAGCGTGATTCTCTCAGACCCCAAGGAACGACGCGACAATGAGCACTCGAAAGATCCTGGTGGTGGACGACTCCAAGTCCGCCCGTTTCGCCCTGCGTATGCTGCTCAAACGCCACCAGTACGAGGTGGAGTTGGCCGAATCGGGCGAAGAGGCCCTGCAGAAGGTGGAACAAATCGCCCCCGATGCCGTGTTCATGGATCACCTGATGCCGGGCATGAACGGTTTCGAGGCCCTGGATGCCCTGAAACAGAATCCGGCCACCGCCGCCATTCCCGTGGTGATGTGTACCTCCAACGACGATGCCAGCTATCTGCGGGAGGCACGTGCCCACGGGGCACTCGATATCCTCCCCAAACCCGCGAGCGAAGACAAGCTGCGCCAAGTGCTGGGAGAGATCGAGGCCGCCCCCGGGCTGGAGGTTTCCGCGCCGGCCTCCGAGGCTCCGGCGGCGGCTTCTGCACCGGCTCCCGGAGCCCCGACGGTGGAGCCCACACCGGCCGCGCCCCCCACGCCATCCCCGGAGGCCATCGACCGTCGCATCCGCGCCCTTTTCGAGGAGGAATTCGCACCCGCGCTGCAAACCTGGGCGGAGGCGCGGGCACGCGAACTCAGCGCCGATGCAGTGCGGGACAGCGCCCAGTCCTTCGCTGAACGCATGGAGCAGGCCATCGAAGGCCTGCGCGCGGAGATATCGACCGTCTCCAGCGACCAGGACGTCGCCACCCGCGTGGAGGCGGAGATGAGCAGGTTGAAGGACGACTTGATGCAGATGGAAACCAGCCACGCCCAGATGGTGATGCAGAAGATCCGCAAGAAAGTGCTCCCTGGCCTCATTCAACAAGAGGTGCGTGGTCTGGAAGAGCGCGTCTTCGAACGCCTCAACCGCCGCCTGGGGGCACTCATTTCGGAACTGGGCGAACGCCTCCCACAAAACGCCCAGCTGATGCGCAAGCTGTCCGAGGTGGCCGAGGCCGCGGCGGAACAGAAGGCCGAGGAGATCGCCCGCCGCGAGGCCCGCACCGTGGCCGAGCACGTGGCCGAAGAGACCGCCGGCGAGGTGGCCGACAACCTGACCCATTCCGCGGGTGGCGCCCTGAACCGCATGTACCTCCTGGCCGGCGGCGCCGCCCTGCTCGGGATCCTGGCCGCCGCAGGGGTCTATCTTCTGCTGAGCTGAGGTGGTCCGAGCCGCGCGTTTTCCGGTCCCGCGTTTGCACAAGTCCAGGGAAGGACCTTTTCGACATCCCGCCAGCCCCGATACCCGGCCCATGATCGAACCACCATCGGACCGCCGCCGAACCATCGCCCCCCCGCCCCTCACCATCGGCCGCGTCGCCCGCCGCGCGGGTGTCAACCGGGAGACCATCCGCTACTACCAGCGCCGCGGCCTGATCGCCGAACCGGCGCGTCCCGCCGCGGGGTTCCGCCACTACCCGGAAGAAACGGTGGCCCGGGTGCGCTTCATCAAACGCGCCCAGGGACTCGGCTTCTCCCTCCGGGAGATCGGCGAACTGCTGGACCTGGGGGAGCGCAACTGCGAGGCGGTCAGGGCCCTGGCGGAACGCAAATACCGGGAGATCGACCGCCGCATGGCCGATCTCGCGGCCATGAAGGCCGCCCTGCAACGGCTCACCGCCGACTGTGCCAACGGAGACCTCCAAACGCCCTGCCCCATCGTGCGGGCCCTGGAGGAGGAAGAGAAAGGGGAGGCTTGACTCCGTACCTGGGTCCAGGGTCCACAATCAGGATATACCCGTCGTGCAGGCCCCAGACCATGAAGAACCTTCTCGGACAACTCTCCAGCCTTTTCGGGGCCGGTATCGCCGCCGCCTGTTGCCTGGGCATCGCCCCGGTGCTCGCCCTCGTGGGGACCCTCGGCCTGGGCTTCCTGGCCCGGGACGCCTGGCTGTTCCCCCTGTTCGTGAGCTTCGCCGCCCTCAGCCTGTGGCTGCTCTACCGCTCGACCCGCACCCATGGCCGCCGCGGTCCTTTCCGGCTGGGCCTCCCCGGAGGCCTCGTCGCCAGCACCGCACTCTGGGCCCTGGTGACGGGTGTCTTGCCCCTGCCCTGGTTGCTCTACACCGGACTCGGCCTGCTCATGGCAGGCAGCCTGTGGGATCTGGTGAACGGGTGGAGGACAGCGGCCTGCGCCACCGAGGCCTGCGCGACTCCACCCCCTGGGGACGGGCCCGCCGACCCCGGACGGCGCCTGGCCACGGGCGCCGCCCTGAGTGCCGGCGCGGCGCTGGCCTTCTATGGGATGTACAAGTCGGTGGATGCCTGGGTACAAACCGCAGGCGAGGCCGAAATCGCCTGCTGGGGCGTCAATCAGTGCAAGGGCACCACCGCCTGCAGCACGACATTCAACGCCTGTAACGGACAGAACGCCTGCCGCGGCAAGGGCTTCGTCTTCGCCAGCGAACGCGAGTGCGCGCTCCGCGGCGGGGTCCCCCTCGAGGGTTCGGAGGGTGACCCCGCCCACGGCTGAACCGGCTTCAGCCGGTCTCGTCCGCCTGTGCCTGCGTCTGCTTGGCCACGGCCTGTTCCATCATGCGCTTGAGTTCCCCCGATGCATGCAGCTCCAAGGTGATGTCGCAGCCGCCCACCAACTCGCCGTCGATATAGACCTGGGGAAAGGTGGGCCAGTCGGCGTAACGGGGCAGGTTCTCGAATATCTCGGCGTCCGCCAGGACGTTGACATAGGCGAAGGGTACGCCGCATTCCTGCAGGGCCTGGGCGGCGCGGGAGGAGAATCCGCACATGGGAAACTGGGGGGTGCCCTTCATGTAGATCACCACCGCGTTGCCCTTGACCTGTTGGTCGATACGTTCGAGTACGTCCATAAGACGGCTCCTGTGAAAGAAGGGGACAAGGGGCTTAGATGGTGCCCCGCGGCGAAGGTTTCAAGCGATGCCGTGACGCTGCAACCAGAACTCCAGCAGGGCCAGGTGCCACAGCTTGTTGCCCTGGATCCGGGTATGGTGCATGTCCGGGGCGGCCAGGAGACTGTCCACGTATTCGCGCCGGTAGAGCCCGCGCTCCCGGCAGGCGCGCGAGTCCAGGATCCCGCGCATGAACTCCAGAAAGTCGCCGCGCACGTACTTGAGGGCGGGCATGGGGAAATAGCCCTTGGGGCGGTCGATCACCGCATCGGGCAACAGGCCCCGGGCCATCACCTTGAGGGGGTACTTGCCGCCCGCCTGCAACTTGATCTCCGGCGGGCAGCGGGCGGCCAGCTCCACCAGCTGCCGGTCGAGGAAAGGCACCCGCGCCTCCAGGCCCCAGGCCATGGTCATGTTGTCCACCCGCTTGACCGGATCGTCCACGATCAGGGTGGTGACATCCAGGCGCAGGACCGCGTCCATGAAGGTGTCGGCGCCAGGCTCGGCCAGCTTCCGTTCGATGAACTCCGAGGTGACGTCGGGGACCTGGAATTCGCGCCCCACCATGCGCAGGTATTCGCCGTGATCGCGGTCGAAATAGTGTCTGCGGAAGCGCTCCAGGGGCGTGCCCGTGGTCTCCGCGGCCATGCGCGGATACCAGAAATAACCGCCGAAGACCTCGTCCGCCCCCTGCCCCGACTGGACCACCTTGATCTCCCGGGAGACCCGCTCGGCAAGCAGATAGAAGGCCACCGCGTCCTGGGCGAACATGGGCTCCGCCATGGCGTCCACGGCCTCGGGCAGGCGCGCCAGGACCTGGTCGTTGGGCACCAGGAAACGCCGGTGGCGGGTGTGGAAGCGGGCCGCCACCAGGTCGGAATACTCGAACTCACTGCCCGCCTCCTCCGGCGAGTCCTCGAAGCCCACCGAGAAGGTGCGCAGGTCCTCCACCCCCGCCTCGGCCAGCAGGCCCACCAGAAGGCTGGAATCCAGGCCGCCCGAGAGCAGCACCCCCACCGGCACGTCGGCGATGCGCAGGCGCCGCTCCACCGCCGCGCGCAGGGCCGCGTGGATGGCCGCCAGCCAATCGCCCTCGCGCAGGGGCTCGGGCGGTCGGGTGGCCTCCAGGGACCAGTACCCCCCCTCCTCCGTGCGGCCTTCGACGTCCAACGCCAGCCAGTGCCCCGGGGCCAGCTTGCGCACCCCGCGCAGGACGGTCCGGGGGCTGGGCACCACCCCATGCAGGGTGAACTGGTGGTGCAGGGCGACGGGATCCAGACGGGTGTCCACGCCCCCGCCGGCGAGCAGGGCCGGGAGGCTGGAGGCGAAGGCGAAGTGATCGCCGGCGCGGGCCCAATACAGGGGCTTGATGCCCAGACGGTCGCGGGCCAGGGTCAGAGTACGCGCCCGCGGGTCCCAGACGGCGAAGGCGAACATCCCGTCCAGGCGTTCCAGGCAGTCCCGGCCCCACTGGATCCAGGCGCGCAGGATCACCTCGGTGTCGCCGTCGGAGACGAAGCGGTGACCGAGGCCCTGGAGTTCGGCCCGCAGCTCCGGATGGTTGTATATGGTCCCGTTGAAGACCAGGGCCAGGCCCGTCTGCCGGTCCAGCATGGGCTGGTTGGCGTGGTGGGAGAGGTCGATCACCGCCAGGCGCCGGTGGCCCATGCCCAGGGGCCCGTCGGCCCAGGCCCCGGCGTGGTCGGGACCGCGCCGGGCGAGGGCCGCGTTCATGCGCTCCACCGCCGCCAGATTCGCGGGGGCGCCGTCGAGTCTCAGATCGCCGCAGATGCCGCACATGAGGTCATGCCCTAGTCCGTAGGGCGGGAAAGCGACAGCGCATCCCGCCGCACGACCCCGTAGGGCGGGAAAGCGACAGCGCATCCCGCCGTTCGCGGTGGAGATGGGGCCACGGGAACCGCCAGGCCGGCCGGTACGCGCCTGGGACGATCCGGCCCATGAGGTCTCACAGGCGTTCCCGCACCCAGTCTTCCACCAGGGCCAGGGCCGCCGGCAGCCCATCGGGGTCACCGCCGCCGGCCTGGGCCATGTCCGGGCGGCCGCCACCGCGTCCACCCACCCGGGCGGCGGCGGCCTTCACCAGGTCACCGGCCTTGCAGCGATCGGTGAGGTCGGGGGTGACCCCGGCGGCCAGGGCCACCTTGCCGTCCCTGACCGTGGCCAGGAGGATCACCGCACTCCCAAGGCGGTTCTTGAGCTGGTCCAGGGTGGTACGCAGGGTCTTGGGATCGGCCCCGTCCAGGCGCGCGGCGAGGACCCGCACCCCGCCCAGGTCCTTGGCCCGGGCGGTCAGGTCGCTGCCGGCGGCACTGGCCAGCCGGGCCTTGAGGCGTTCCAGTTCCTTTTCCAGCCCGCGCTCCCGTGCCAACACCTGGTCGAGACGCTGGGGGGCCTCCAGGGCCGGGCCCTTGAGGCGCGAGGCCACTCCGGCCAGGGCCCGGGCCTCGGCCTGCATGAGCGCCACCGCCCGTCCCCCGGTGACCGCCTCGATCCGCCGCACCCCGGCGGCCACGCCGCCTTCGGAGACGATCTTGAACAGGCCGATGTCGCCGGTGGCCCGCACATGGGTGCCGCCGCAGAGTTCGGTGGAGAAGTCGCCCATGCGCAGCACCCGCACCCGCTCGCCGTACTTCTCCCCGAACAGGGCCATGGCGCCGAGGGCCTTGGCCTCGGCGAGGCCCATGATCCGGGTCTCCACCGCCAGGTTGTCGCGGATACGGGCATTGACCAGGGCCTCGACGGCCTCCAGACGCTCGCGGTCGATGGCCTCGAAGTGGGAGAAGTCGAACCGCAGATGGGCCGGATTCACCAGGGAGCCCTTCTGTTGCACGTGGGAACCCAGGACCTGGCGCAAGGCGGCGTGCAGCAGGTGGGTGGCGGAGTGGTTGCGGGCGGTCTCGCGGCGGGCCTCGGCGTCCACCTCGGCGTTCACCTCGGCACCCACGCACAGACGGCCCTGGAGGGCACGGCCGATGTGAGCGAAGGCCCCGGCGGCCCCCTGTTTGCGGGTCTCGGCCACCTCGAAACGGGCCTCGTTGGCAGCCAAGCGGCCCCGATCGCCCACCTGCCCGCCGGACTCGGCGTAGAAAGGGGTGCGGTCGAGGACCACCAGGCCCTCCTCGCCCGGCTCCAGGCACTGGGCGGTCCGGCCGTCCTTGACGATGGCGAGGATGCGCCCTTGGTCCCGCAGGCGCTCGTAGCCGCTGAATTCGGTCTCGGCGTCGATGGCCGGCGCCACGCTCTGATCGGCGGCGAAGGCGTGAGCGGCGCGGGCGCGGGCGCGCTGGGCGGCCATCGCCCGTTCGAAGCCGGCCATGTCCACCTTCAACCCGCGTTCCCGGGCCACGTCGGCGGTGAGATCGGCGGGGAAGCCGTAGGTGTCGTACAACTTGAACAGGGTCTCGCCAGGGAGGGTGTCACCCGCGAGCCGGTCCATGGCCTCTTCCAGCAGACGCATGCCCTGGCTCAGGGTCTCGGCGAAACGTTCCTCCTCCAGGCGCAGGACCCGTTCCACCTGCCCGCGGGCGGCCGTCAGCTCGGGATAGGCGGTGCCCATGACGGCCTCCAGCGGGGCCACCAGACGGTGGAAGAAGGGGGTCTTGCACCCGAGGCGGTAACCGTGGCGGATGGCGCGGCGGATGATGCGGCGCAACACGTAGCCGCGTCCCTCGTTGGCGGGCAACACCCCGTCGGTGACGAGGAAGGCGCTGGCGCGGATGTGATCGGCGATCACCCGCAGGGACTTGTCCTCCAGGTCGGTGGTGCCGGTGACCTCGGCGGCGGCGCGGATGAGGTGGCGGAACAGGTCGATGTCGTAGTTGCTGTGCACCCCCTGCATCACCGCGGCCAGGCGCTCCAGGCCCATGCCGGTATCCACCGAGGGCTTGGGCAGGGGGCTGAGGGTCCCCGCGGCGTCGCGGTTGAACTGCATGAACACCAGGTTCCAGATCTCCACGTAACGGTCGCCGTCCTCTTCCGGGGTGCCCGGGGGGCCGCCGGGGATCTGGGCCCCATGGTCGTAGAAGATCTCGGTGCAGGGACCGCAGGGGCCGGTGTCCCCCATGGACCAGAAGTTGTCGCTCTGGTAGCGCCCGCCCCCGGGCTTGTCGCCGATGCGGGTGAGGCGTCCCGGATCCACCCCGATCTCCTCCAGCCAGATACGCGCGGCCTCGTCGTCCTCGGCGTAGACCGTCACCCACAGCCTCTCGGCGGGGATTTCGAGGGTGCCGGTGAGGAAGTCCCAGGCGAAACGGATGGCCTCCGCCTTGAAGTAGTCGCCGAAGCTGAAGTTCCCCAGCATCTCGAAGAAGGTGTGATGGCGGGCGGTGTAGCCCACGTTCTCCAGGTCGTTGTGCTTGCCCCCGGCGCGCACGCAACGCTGGGCGCTGGCCGCCCGCGTGTAGGGGCGCTTGTCGCGGCCGATGAAGACGTCCTTGAACTGGACCATACCGGCGTTCGTGAACAGCAGGGTGGGGTCGTCGGCCGGCACCAGAGGGCTGCCGGGCACGATCTCGTGGCCGCGTTCGGCGAAGAAGTCCAGGAAGGCCTGGCGGAGTTCGGCACTGCTCTTCATAGGTCTGGGGAACGCATGTTGGGAAAGGGGCGCAATGTGCCCCAAAGGAGATCAGGGGTCAAACGGCGCCATCTTGCGGATCCAGGCCGGGGGAAAGCCACGGCGTTCCAGGAAGCGGACCCGGCGGCCCCACTCACGGCGGTCGGTGGGCGGGGAGCCGCCATAACGGCGGCGGTGGACCTCGGCCAGGCGTTCCTGCCAGAGGTCCGGATCGTCGGGTAGGAAACGGCCGATCAGGTCCCCGCCAATGCCCCGCTCGCGCAGTTCCGCGCGAATCCGCAGGGGGCCGTAACCGGCCGCCGCGCGCTGCTCCACGTAGGCCTCGGCGAAGCGCGCGTCGCTCTGCAGACCGGCCGCCACGAGTTCCTCCAGAACGGCCGCGACCACGGCCTCGTCATGGCCGCGCCGGACCAGCTTGCGGGCCAGTTCCAGACGGCTGTGCTCGCGCGCGGCGAGCAGGCGCAGGGCGGTGTCGCGCGGATCCGGGTTCAGTCCACCGCCTCCGCGGGTTCGGCCTCGGCCTGGGGCAACAGCCGGGCGCGGATCTGCTGCTCGATCTCGGCGGCCAGCTCCGGGTGTTCCTTCAGATAGTTGCGCACGTTGTCCTTGCCCTGGCCGATGCGGTTGCCGTTGTAGCTGTACCAGGCCCCGGACTTGTCCACGATGCCCTCGGCCACCCCCATGTCGATGATCTCCCCTTCGCGGGAGATACCCTGACCGTAGAGGATGTCGAACACCACCTGCTTGAAGGGCGGGGCCACCTTGTTCTTCACCACCTTGACCCGGGTCTCGTTGCCCAGGACCTCGTCACCCTTCTTGATGGCGCCGATGCGGCGGATGTCCAGGCGGATGGTGGCGTAGAACTTGAGGGCGTTGCCGCCGGTGGTGGTCTCGGGATTACCGAACATCACCCCGATCTTCATCCGGATCTGGTTGATGAAGATGACGATACAGTTGGTCCGCTTGATGTTGGCGGTGAGCTTGCGCAGGGCCTGGGACATGAGCCGCGCCTGCAGGCCCACGTGGGAGTCGCCCATGTCGCCCTCGATCTCGGCCTTGGGGGTGAGGGCGGCCACCGAGTCCACCACCACCACGTCCACCGCCCCCGAACGCACCAGCATGTCGGTGATCTCCAGGGCCTGCTCGCCGGTATCGGGTTGCGACACGAGGAGTTCGTCCATGTTCACCCCCAGGTTGCCGGCGTAGGTGGGATCGAGGGCGTGCTCGGCGTCCACGAAGGCCGCGGTGCCGCCGAGTTTCTGGGCCTCGGCGATGATCTGCAGGGTGAGGGTGGTCTTGCCCGACGACTCCGGGCCGTAGATCTCGATCACCCGGCCGCGGGGCACCCCCCCCACCCCCAGGGCCACGTCCAGGCCCAGGGAGCCGGTGGAGATCACGTCCACCTTGCGCACCGCGGCGCCGTCGCCGAGGCGCATCACCGCGCCCTTGCCGAATTGGCGTTCGATCTGGCCGAGGGCGGCGGCCAGGGCCTTCTTGCGATTTTCGTCCATAGGGATGCGTCTGAATTGCTGTGTTGGGAATCGGGGGATTATCCCACGCCCGGGGGCTCAGGGCATGGGTCCGTAGCGGCGAGCGGCCAACGTCGCAGGATCTCGTAGCGAGGCGCCTGCGGGGCCCGCCCCGAACGGGCCAGCACGAACTCCCGCACCGGCCAGGGGATGGGCCGATCCAAAGGCCGGAAGGAGGCGGGACGGGCCTTGCGGTACAGGGTCACATGGGCAGCATAGGGACGGCGCTCGGGCTCCAGGCCGCACCGGGCGAGGCCGTCCTGGAGATCCTTCACCAGCCGCGCCAGGGGCGCGGGGGTCGTCGCCGGCCCACCCCAGAGGATATGGGGGCGTACCCAGTAACCGACCTGGTCGATCGCCAGGTCGAAGGGCGCGGCCCTCACACCCTCGGCCACCCGTTCGGCACAGGCCCGGGCCCCGGCGGCCAGGTGGCCCATGAACACCAGGGTCAGGTGGATATCCAAGGGATGGGTGGCGCGACCGTCCGCCGGCAAGTCGCGTTGCAGTGCGACCAGGGCGCCGCGGGTCTCCTCCGGCGGCCAGAGGGCGAAGAACAGGTGCTCAGCAGAGGGCACGGGGGAAGTGCTCCATCAGCCCTCTCAGGGCGCGCTCCACCGCCGCCCGGCGTACCGCCTCGCGATCGCCGGGGAAGCAGGCGCGCTCCGCGAGCGTACCACCGCCAGGCAGGGCCCAGGCCAGCCACACCGTACCCACCGGCTTGTCGGGCGTCCCCCCGCCGGGGCCGGCGATGCCGCTCACCGCCATCGCCACCTCGGCCCCGCTGTGGGCGACCGCCCCCAGGGCCATCTCCCGCACCACCGCCTCGCTGACCGCGCCCTGCGCCGCCAGGGTGCCGGGGTCCACCCCCAGGAGGTCTTCCTTCGCCGCGTTGCTGTAGGTGACGAACCCGCGTTCGAACCACCGGCTGGCGCCCGGCACGTCGGTCAGGCATTTGGCGATCCAGCCACCCGTGCAGGATTCCGCGGTGGCGACGCGGAGATCCTGGTCTCTGAGGAGAGCGCCGAGACACTCGGCCAGGGCATAGAGTTCTGTGTCCATGGGGGTGAGTTTCCTGGAACCTCGAACGAAGCGCAAGGCAGGGTGTAGAATTCCGTCGCGGCCGTGCCCTTCCCCGGGGTCGAAACCCCGGGGAGGGCATCCCTCCGCCCGACACCCAGCCCAACCCTCCGAGGAATCCCCAGTGACCCTGCCCAGTATCTATGTGGAACACAACCCTTCGCCCGCCAAACTCGACGTCATCGGGGTCTACGACTGGCCCATCTGGAAGAAAGGGGTGTCTTCGTTCCCCTGGCACTACGATCAGGCGGAAACCTGCTATCTGCTCAAGGGGCGGGTGATCGTCACCCCCGAGGGCGGCGAGCCGGTGGAGATCGGCCGGCGCGACCTGGTGACCTTCCCGGCCGGCCTCACCTGCACCTGGGAGATCCTCGAATCAGTAGAGAAACACTACGCCTTCGACGCCTGACGAAACCTTTTGTGCGACACACAAGCCCTTGATCTGAAAAATCGCCTCGAGGGCCCGGAATGCCTCTTATCCCACCATTCTCTCTGCGAGGCACTCTACTGCCCAACCCGTATCTGCCCTCATCCACAGGGGCAGGTCACACACACGACAGGCAGCGCGGCGAGAAAGACGGCCGGGAAGGCCACTTTTCGAACTCCCACGGAAGGGCGGCCTCCCTGTCTCTCCTTCGACCAAGGAACCGCCATGTCACCCCCTTTCCCCGGCCTTGCCCGGCGCCTCGCCGCCGCCCTCTACGACGGTCTGCTCGCCGCCGGGCTGACCTTCACCGCCCATGTCCTGGTGGTCCTGCCCCTGACCCTGGGCCTGGGGGTAGCCCCCCAGCGGATCGCCGCCAACCCCTTCTATGCCCTCTTCCTGTGCGGCGTGGTCATGGTCTTCTTCTGTGGTTTCTGGAGCGGTCCGGGCAAGACCTTGGGAATGCAGGCCTGGCGCCTGCGCCTGGTGGCCCTGGACGGTGGCCCGGTGCCACGCACCCTCGCCTGCCAGCGCTTCTTCGCCGCGATCCTGTCCTGGGCGGCGTTGGGCCTGGGATTCCTATGGGCCCTGCTCGACCCCGAGGGCCTCACCTGGCACGACCGGCTGTCGCGGACCCGTCTGGTAGTGGAACCGCGCGCCTGAGCGGACGCCAGGCCTGGAAATGCAGGCCCCAGGCGGCCACCAGGGCGATGACCGGGGGCAGCAAGGCGGCCACCGCCGGATGCAGGCCATAGACCAATGATATCTGGGCCAGGGCGCGTTCGAGGATGAAGAATCCCACCCCCACCAGCACCCCCCAGAAGACGCGCTGTCCCAGGCTCGCCCCGCGCACGCTGACGAACACCAGAGGCACCGCCAGGACCAGCATGGCGAGCAGGTCCAAGGGGGCGGCGAGCTTGCCCCAGAGGGCCATCCGGTAGGCGCGTGCGTCCAGGCCGTTCTCCTCCATGAAGGCGATATAGCGGTAGAGCCCCCAGACCGGAAGCACGTGGGGATCGATGATGAGCAGGGTCAACATGCCGGGGTCGAGCAGGGAATGCCACTCCCCCCGGTCGAGGTGGCGCACCTTCACCCCAGCATCCGAGATCTCGCTCTGGGAGATGTCCTCCAGGGCCCAGGCCTTGCCCTCGTAATGGGCGCGCCGGGCGTAGGTGGACAGGCGCAGGTGTCCCTGGCCGTCGTATTCGTATATGAACAAGTGGCGTAGATGGCCCTGGGGCAGGATCTCGCGGATATTGATGAAACTGTCTCCGTCCCGCGCCCAGAACCCATAGCGACTCTTCAAGGTGATCCGTTCCGACAGGGCTTGGGCCTTGAGTTCGCGCGCCGCCTGGGCCGCCGGCGGGGCCAGGCCCTCCCCCACCAGGGCGCCGATCAGGGACAGCCAGATACCCACCTTGACCACCGCCCAGGTGATGCGTCCCGCGGAGACGCCGGCCGCGCGCAGGGCGGTCAATTCCGAATGGGCGGCCAGGCCACCGAGCCCGAGCAGCCCGCCCATGAGGGCGATGATGGGGAATACCAGGTAGGCGTAACGGGGCAGAGACAGGCCCACCACGGCAAAGACATCGCCCAAGGTATAGTGGCCCTTGCCCAGATCACCGATCTCGTCCGCCAGCATCACGAAGGCCAGCAGGGGCAACAGTACCAGACACACCAGGAGCAAGGCGCGAAACACCGTGTGCCGAATGTAGCGATCGAGGATCTTCACTTGCACTCCATGGGGCGGGGAAGGAAACTGAGAGGCTACCGGTAAAGTAGAAGAAATGCCCGTCCCAGAGGAGACCCACGCCATGGAATTCACCCTCGAATTCAGCCCCCTCGCCGAGTCCGAAAGCCCGTGCCTGATCCTCCCCCACTGGCAGGACGGACCACAATCCCGGGTCTTCGAGGCCGCCGACCGGGCCAGTGGCGGCCGCCTCTCCAGCCTGGCCGGGCAGGCGGGGTTCAACGCCAAGGCCGGAAAGGTCCTGATGCTGTACGGGATCGAGGGCCTGCGCGCCGGTGCGGTACTCCTCGTCGGCCTGGGCAGCGCGGCCGAGGCCGACCTGTCGACCCTGCGCAAGGCAGCGGCCGCGGCCGCCCACCAGCTCACCGAGCGGCGGGTGACGGATGCCGTCTGGACCCTGCATCAGGTGGATGTGGATGGCACCGATCCCTATACCCGCCTGCGCGAATCCCTGATCGCCCTGCGCCACGCCCTCTACCGTTTCGATCAGTTCAAACAGGAACCGGACAAGGACGAGCTGCCGCGCCTGGAACGCCTGCGCCCCTGGCTGGAGGCGGACCAGGACCCCGACCGGGCGAACCGCGCCCTGGCCCAGGCCCGGGCTGTCGCCGCCGGGGTCGATCTGGCGCGTGACCTGGGAAACCTCCCCGGCAACGTCTGCACCCCGGGTTACCTGGCGGAACAGGCACGGGTGCTGGCGCTGAATTTTCCCGAACTCGATGTCACCATCCTGGAGCAGGAAGGCATGGAGGAACTGGGCATGGGCGCGCTGCTCTCCGTCGCCCGTGGCAGCCGCCAGCCACCCAAACTCATCGTCATGAGCTACCACGGTGCTGGGGAAGGGATCAAGCCCATCACTCTGGTGGGCAAGGGCCTGACCTTCGACGCCGGCGGCATCTCCCTCAAGCCGTCGGAGAAGATGGACGAGATGAAGTACGACATGTGTGGGGGTGCGGCGGTATTCGGTGTCCTGCGCGCCTGCCTGGAACTCAAGCTGCCCCTCAATGTCGTCGGCGTGGTGCCCGCCAGCGAGAACCTGCCCGACGGCAATGCCAACAAACCGGGCGACATCGTCACCAGCCTCGCCGGCAAGACCATCGAGGTCCTCAACACCGACGCCGAGGGCCGCCTGATCCTGTGCGATGCCCTCACCTACGCCCGCCGCTTCACCCCCGACACCCTGATCGACATCGCCACCCTCACCGGCGCCTGCATCGTCGCCCTGGGCCGCCACCCCTCGGGCCTGTTCAGCCGTGACGACGACCTCGCCCGGGAGCTGACCCGGGCGGGCGAGGCCAGTGGCGACCGCACCTGGCGCCTGCCCCTGTGGGACGACTACCAGGAGCAGCTCAAGAGCCGTTTCGCCGATGTGGCCAACATCGGTGGCCGCGACGCGGGGGCGGTCACCGCCGCCTGTTTCCTGGCCCGCTTCACCGAAGACCTGCGCTGGGCGCACCTGGACGTGGCCGGCACGGCCTGGGTCAGCGGCGAGCGCAAGGACGCCACCGGCCGCCCCGTGCCCCTCCTCTGCCACTACCTGATCGATCGCGCCGGGGCGCAGCCGTGACCCGGATCGATTTCTATCTCGCCCGCCCCCCAGGGGACCGTCTCCTGCTCACCTGCCGCCTGGCCGAGAAGGCCTACGCCCAGGGCCACCGGGTCTATGTCCACTGTGCCGATCCCCAACAGGCCGACCACCTCGACCGCCTGCTCTGGAGCTTCCGCCAGGGCAGTTTCATCCCCCATGCCCTGGCGGCCGAGGCGCATCCCGAACTGGACACCCTGGTGTTGGGCGCCGACCTCCCGCCCGAGGGAAGCGACGACGTGCTCATCAACCTGGGGGTCGAGGTCCCGGCCTTCTTCAGCCGCTTCGAGCGCCTGGCCGAGCCGCTGGACACCACCCCGGAGATTCAGCAGGCCGGACGCCGGAGGTATGCCTTCTACCGGGACCGCGGCTATCCCCTGGCCTTTCACGAGGTGTGAGCCCATGACCGACACGGACCCGCCGGAACTCCCGGTATTGACCGACAAGGTGGACCCCGAGGCCTTGCGCGCCCCGCCCGCCCTCGACCCCGAGACCGCCCGACGGATCGCGGTGGAGACGATCCGCTCCCTGGATCTGGCCCTGAAGCGCTGCTCCGTCAACCTGCGCCAGGAGATGCGGCGCGAGGTGGCGGAGACCCTGCGACGCGAATGCCGTCTCCCGCCCGCAGAGGCCCGGGGAGCGCCCGGATAGAAAGCGGAATGGGCACTGAAGGCATAGACAGATGTTTAATTCTGCTACACCTCCGCGCCTGGCCACCCCTTGAATTGAGCATCTGTTATACCCGTCGCATCCAGTCCCTGCTGGATCGACTCCTCGGCGCGGCCCGTTCCCAGGGCGCGTCCAAGTCTGAATTGGCGCGACGCGCCGGGATCCCCCCTGTCGAGCTGAGCCAGCCCCTGCGTCGCGGCGATCTGCGCGCGTCGACCCTCGCCCGTCTGGCCGCCGCGCTCGACCTCGAACTGACGCTGACGCCGGCCGACACCAGGCGACGCGCCACCGATGCGATTCGTCGCGGCAACTTCTTCGGCCTGAACGAGCAGAGGACTGAGGTGGCGCGGGTACGCCACGCGATGATCTGCTCGCGTAGTGGCACGGGGAAGTGCCGTTTACGGACCGAAGGACGGAAATATTTGCATGCGACGGGTGTATGTGCCTTCCTGCGCAGGAGCGCTGCGTGGGAGCAGCTTCAGCCGCGCCCACAGAAAGACCGCCGCTCATCCTCTTGGAGGAGGCCGCGTAGGGCGGCACCCCCTCTGGCTTCGGGTTTTCACCCCCCACCGCGGCGGCATTCGGGGATTGTCCGGCCTCGGTCCCCATGAGATTTTCTCTATCCCTCGCACCTGGATCTTCGTCTTTGGGATGCGTCCCGATCGCCCCCGGAGGCGGGACTCCACCGGCGAGGGGTATATATACTCGCCCATGGGAATTCCTTGTGCGCACCGACCTATCCGGTATGCTTGGTGGCTGGAGCGCCCGCGATGGGCAGACTCGAAAAAAATCATAAGATTCCAGAGTCCTCGCCTCGTCGACAAACCGGACGATGCAGTTGGCCCCGCCGATTGGGCGATGCAGGGATTCCAAGGATTCGTGGCGGCCTCGTACCCCTGTCTGACAGTTCCCATACCCCCTATCTGTAACCCCAGGAGACGATCCATGACCGATATGAAACGCAGACTCTTTCTCAAAGGCTCGGTGGCCGTGGGCGCGGTCGGGGCCGGACTCGCCAGCGGCCTGTTCACGCCCCGCGCGGTGCTCGCCGACTGGTCCGAGAGCGCCTTTCATGCCACCAAGATCCCCGCCGCCTTGAATGGCCTGTTCGGCACCGATACCACCGAGGTCAGCGATGCGATCCAGATCAAGGCGCCGGACATCGCCGAAAACGGCGCCGTGGTCCCCGTGACCGTGAAGACCGACCTGGAAGACGTGAGCCATATCGTCATCATCGCCGCGGCCAATGCCACACCCCTGGTGGCGGACTTCGAGCTGAGTGAACTCTCTGTGCCCTTCGTGGCCACCCGTATCAAGATGGGCAAGACCGCCGACGTGGTGGCCGTTGTCAAGGCCGGCGGCAAGCTGTACAGCGCCCGCAAGGCCGTCAAGGTCACCATTGGCGGTTGCGGTGGCTGAGGCCCCCGTCCCCCCTCTCCCTTCCCCCAATCCCCAAAGGAAAATCGAGATGGCAAAATCCAAGATCAGAATCCGCGCCAAGGTCAAGGGTGGCGTGACCACCGTCCGCTCCCTCATGACTCACCCCATGGAGACCGGGCTGCGCAAGGACAAGAAGACGGGCAAGAAGATCCCCGCCCATTTCATCCAGGAGGTGAAGGCCACCTGGAACGGCAGGACCGTGCTGACCGCCTACTGGGGTGGCGCGGTGTCGAAGGACCCCTACCTCTCCTTCAAATTCAAGGGCGGCGCCAAGGGTGACACCGTGACCATCGCCTGGAAGGACAACCTCGGGCAAAGCGCCTCGGGGCAGACCAAGATCCGCTGATCGCCGTATCTGGGGCAGGGACGCCACCCGGAAACGGCTCCAGGCGCGCTCCGGCGCCGCCGCTCAGTGCGGGGGCGGCCCCGGCCGCAGGAGCAGCCGCCGCAGGCGCCGGGCGTTCGCCGCGTCCAGGGCGTCCGCGAACAGGGGCAGCCCGTAGCGGCGCCACCCGCCGGCCTTCAGACGCAGTGCCACCAACCCGGGGGTGACGAACGGCGGGGCCTGCATCCGCACCTGGAGCAGCCGGCCATCGGCCCGCTCCAGGCGCCACCCGCGCCGGTCGTCCCAATACAGGGCGCGCACCGACCAGGGCAGGCGGCGCGTCAGATGAAGGGCGTGGGCATAACCCAGGTGGGCGAGCAGCAGGGCGCTGCCGAGGCCACCGAGCCACCCGGGCGGGCGCAGCAGCCAGCAGGCCGCCAGGGCCGCGCCGTGCAACCCGTAGATCCAGGCCGCCAGGACCCGCGAGCGGCGCGGTTCGAGGCGCAGCGGCGGCGGTGCCCGCATCACTCGCCGCGAATCCGGGCCACCGTCCGCGCCAGGCCGGGATCCAACGGTTGGGTACGCCCCAACAACCAGCCCTGGAGTTCCTGGTCGGGCTGCTGCAGGAGGCGTTCGAAGCCCGCCCGGCCGGCCTCGTCCAGGCGTTCCCAGCCGTCCTCCAGGAACCCCTCCAGGATCAGGTCCAACTCCAGCAGGCCGCGGCGGCACCGCCAGCGCAATCGGGCCGGGACCGCCATGGCCTCAGATGGATTCCTTCAGCATCTCGGCCTTGATCCGGGCGATGGCGGCGGTGGGATTCAGGCCCTTGGGGCAGGCGTCCACGCAGTTCATGATGCTGTGACAACGGAACAGGCGGTAAGGCCCCTCCAGGGCCTCCAGACGCTCGGCGGTGGCCTGGTCGCGGCTGTCGGCGAGGAAACGCCAGGCCGCGAGCAGGGCCTGGGGCCCCCGGAAACGCTCGGGATTCCACCAGAAAGAGGGGCAGGCCGTGGAGCAACAGCCGCACAGGATGCACTCGTAGAGCCCATCCAGGCGCGCGCGTTCCTCCGGGCTCTGACGGATCTCCTGCTCGGGCAGGGGATCGCGGTGTTCGAGATAGGGTTTCACCTCCCGGTAGTGACGATAGAAGGTGCTCATGTCCACCACCAGGTCGCGGATCACCGGCCGCCCGGGCAGGGGGCGCACCTGCACCGGCTCGCGCAATTCCGCCATCGGGGTGATGCAGGCGAGACGGTTGCGGCCGTTGACGTTGACCCCGTCGGACCCACAGACCCCCTCGCCGCAGGAGTGGCGGAAGGCCAGGGTCTCGTCCCCGGCCTTCACCTCCAGGAGGGCGTCGCGCAGCATCATCCCCGGGCGGATCTCCACCGTGTAGGACTGCATCCGCGGCGCGGCGCCGCTCTCGGGGTCGTATCTGTAGATCTCCAGGCGCATCTCAATAGACCCTCTTCTTGGGCGGAAAGCTCTCCACCGTCAGGGGCCGGGTGCGCACCGGTTTGTAGTCCACCCGCGCCCCCTCCAGGAAGAAGAGGCTGTGCTTCATCCAGTTGCGGTCGTCGCGCTCGGGGAAGTCCACCCGGGAATGGGCGCCGCGGCTCTCCTCGCGGGCGTGGGCGCAGGTCACCATGGCCAGGGCCAGATCGGCCAGGTTCTCCAGTTCCAGGGCCTCGATGCGGGCGGTGTTGAACACCCGGCTGTGGTCCTGGAGCCGCGCCTCGGCGATACGCGCACGCAGGGCCTCCAGGCGTTGCAGGCCCTCGGCCATCGTCGCCCGATCGCGGAACACCCCGCAATGGTCCTCCATGAGACGCTGCAATTCGTCGCGCAGGGCCTGTGGGGATTCGCCCTCCCCTTTCCGCTCCCAGCGCTCCAGGCGGGCCATGGCCCGTTCCACCGCGGCCTCTTCGGTGGGGCGGTGGTGGGGGTTCGCCTCCAGGAAGGCCAGGATGTCGCGGCCGGCGGCCCGCCCGAACACCAGGATGTCGAGCAGGGAGTTGCCGCCCAGGCGATTGGCCCCGTGCACCGAGACACAGGCACACTCGCCGGCGGCGTAGAGCCCGGGGACCACCTCCTCGGGACCGTGGCGGGCCGGGGCCACCACCCGTCCGAAGCGGTCGGTGGGGATGCCGCCCATGGCGTAGTGGGCGGTGGGGAACACCGGGATCGGGTCCCTGGCCGGGTCCAGGTGGAGGAAGGTGCGGCACAGATCGCGGATGCCGGGCAGGCGCTCGGCCACCACCCGCTCGCCCAGGTGGTCGAGACGCAGCAGCACGTGATCGCCGTCGGGGCCGCAACCGCGCCCCTCGCGCACCTCCACGGCGATGGCCCGGCTGACCACGTCGCGGCTGGCGAGGTCCTTGGCGTGGGGGGCGTAACGCGCCATCAGGCGCTCACCGTCCTTGTTCTCCAGATAGCCCCCTTCGCCGCGCGCCCCCTCGGTGATGAGCATCCCCTTGCCGGCGATGCCGGTGGGATGGAACTGGAAGAACTCCAGGTCCTGGATGGGGATGCCGGCGCGCAGGCACATGGCCATGCCATCGCCGGTGTTGATGTGGGCGTTGGTGGTGGTGCGGAACAACTGGCCGCAGCCGCCGGTGGCCACCAGGGTGGTGCGGGCCTCCACCAGCAGCGGCTCGCCGGTCTCGATGCAGAGCACCAGGGCGCCCAGGGCCACGCCCTCCTCATCGCGCAACAGGTCCACCGCCCAGTATTCGTCGAAGAAGTGGGTGCGGGCGCGCAGGTTCTGTTGATAGAGGGTGTGGAGAATGGCATGGCCGGTGCGGTCGGCGGCGGCGCAGGTGCGGGTGGCCTGTTCACCGCCGAAGTCGCGAGTCATGCCGCCGAAGGGGCGTTGATAGATGCGCCCGTCCGCGAAGCGCGAGAAGGGCACACCGTGATGCTCCAGTTCGTAGACCGTGGGGACGGCCTCGCGGCACATGAATTCGATGGCGTCCTGGTCGCCCAGATAGTCGCCCCCCTTGACGGTGTCGAACATGTGCCAGTGCCAGTCGTCGGGCAGCTTGTTACCCAGGGCGGCGTTGACCCCGCCCTGGGCGGCCACGGTATGGGAGCGGGTGGGGAAGACCTTGGACACCACCGCCACCCGGGCGCCACTGTCGGCCAGTTGCAGGGCGGCGTTGAGGCCGGCGCCCCCGGCGCCGATGATGAGGGTGTCGAAGCGGCGTCTGGGCAGGGCCATGTGCGGATGCCTCGTTCAGATCCGGTAGAGGATGCCCAGCCCCCCCAGGGCACAGGCGATGAGGACAGCGGCCAAGCCACCGAGCAGGGCCAGGCGCGCCCCGGGATGAGAGACATAGTCCATGAGGATGTCGCGTCCGCCCACCCAGGCATGCATACAGAGGGCGGCCAAGTACAGGATCAGCCCCAGGGTGATGGCGGGCCGGGCCACCCAGCCATGCCATGCCGGGTAATCCGCCGGGGGTGCCCACAGCAGGCGCCACAGCAGCACCGGTGTGAACAGAGCCAGCCAGAGGCCGCTGAGACGCTGCCAGGTCCAGGCGCGCAGGCCCGAGGCGAGGCGGGTCACCACAGCCTCCCGGCGGCCCAGAGGCCGCCCGCGAGCCCCGCCGCAAGGGCCGCCCAGGCGGTGAGGCGGGCCTGCGCCAGGGGCAGGCCCCAATGCAGATCCAAGAGCAGAAAGCGGATCCCCGCAAACAGGTGGTGGAACAGGCCCCACAGGAGCAGCATACCGAGCAGCCGCGCCGGCAGAGAAGACAGGATCGCCCGGGCCTCGGCGAAGCCCTCCGGACCGCTCAGGGACAGGCCCAGCAACCCCACCGCCAGAGGTAGGGCCAGGAGCAGGGCCGCCCCGGAGACGCGGTGGCCGATGGAGACCCACCCCGGCAGGGGCAGGCGGATGCGCAGCAGATCGAGGAAGACGGGACGCTGGGAAACGAGGTGTGGGCGCGGTTCCATGGGTGCTGATTCGTTTTTCTTTGTGATGAGTATAGACCGTCGTGCGCAAGGCGTGTTGTCAGACTGCGGCCGCGGCCAGGTGCTCCAGGATCAGTTGCAAGCGTTCCTGGCCCTGCCAGAGATTCAGGTCCAGCCGGTACAGGGCGTCCACCCGGGCCCCCGGCGGCGCCGCCGTTTCCCAACGGAAGGCAACGGCCTCGAGCGGCCGCTCCCCACCCTCGGGGCGCAGCCAGAGCCGCAGATGACCGCCGTTGAGCGGGCGCCAGTTGTCCACCTCGAAGCGGCCTTCGAACAGGGGGGGCGGAAAGGCCTGTCCCCAGGGGCCGCCATAGCGCAGCAGGCCGGCCACCTCGGGCGTCAGATGGTCCGCCTCCAAAGGGCCATCGGTGATGAACTCGGGCCCCGCCGGGACGCCGCCCAGGCGGTCCTCCACGGTCGCGGCGAAGGCCTCCGCGAACACCTCCAGATCGGCCTCCCGCAGGCTCAGGCCGGCGGCCATGGCATGGCCGCCGAAACGCCCCATGAGACCGGGCCGGCGGGCATCCAGGTCGGCCAGGCAGTCGCGCAGATGCAGGCCGGGCACCGAGCGCGCCGAGCCCTTGAGTCGCCCGTCCCCGGCGCGGGCGAAGACCACCGCCGGGCGGTGGTGGCGCTCCCGCACCCGCGCCGCGAGGATGCCGATCACCCCTTCGTGCCAGTCGGGATCGTAGAGGGTGATCCCCGCCCGGCGACCCTCCCCCTCGGGCAGGGCCGCGAGCAGGGCCTCGGCCTGGTCCTGCATCTCCGCCTCGATCCCCCGCCGTTCCCGGTTGAGTCCATCGAGGCGCCGCGCCGCCTCCAGGGCCCGGTCCGGATCGTCCGCCAACAGACAGGCGATGCCCTGACCCATGTCCTCCAGGCGGCCGGCCGCGTTGAGCCGGGGACCGACGGCGAAGCCCAGATCGGCGGTGGTGATGCGCCCCGGGTCGCGCCCGGCCACCTCCAGCAGGGCCAGGATCCCCGCGCAGGCACGGCCCGCCCGGATCCGCCTGAGCCCCTGCTCCACGAGGATGCGGTTGTTGCGGTCCAGGGGCACCAGATCGGCCACGGTGCCCAGGGCCACCAGGTCCAGGAGTTCGGCCAACGCCGGCTGCGGGCCCGCCCCGTCCCGCAGGCGTGCCCGCAGGGCCAGGAGCAGGTAGAACATCACCCCCACCCCGGCGAGGTGCTTGGCCGGGAAGGGATCGCCCGGACGGTTCGGGTCCACCAAGGCGTCGGCCGCCGGCAGGGCCTCGCCCGGCAAGTGGTGGTCGGTCACCAGCACCCTCATGCCCAGGGCCTTGGCCCGGGCCACCCCCTCCACCGCGGCGATACCGTTGTCCACGGTGACGATGAGATCCGGCCCGCGCGCGGCGGCGAGTTCCGCCAGCTCCGGCGACAGCCCGTAACCGTGGCGAAAACGGTCTGGCACCAGCCACTCCACGCGCTCCAGGCCGAACATCCGCAAGCCGCGCACCGCCAGGGCGGTGGCGGTGGCGCCGTCGGCGTCGTAGTCACCCAGGATCAGGACCTTCCATTGCCTGGCGAGGGCCTCTTCGAGCAGATCGAGGGCGGGGGCGAGATCCAGCAGCCCCTGCGGTCGCGCCAACCCCTTCAGGGAGAGGTCCAGGTCGGCCGCTTCGGTCACCCCCCGGGCGGCGTAGAGCCGGCGGAGCACGGGGTGGAGATGGGCGGGCAACAGGCCGGTGTCGGCCACCGAGCGGCGGGTGATCTTCGGAATCATGAGTACGCAGGATACGCCAGTTTGAAGGAGACCAGAAAGGAACACGAGAAAAAAGGCCGGGAAACACCCGAGCAGGATACCGACAACGTCCCTCCTTCCACTTTTTTCAAACACGGAACCGGGAAAGAGGCCGTAGTAGCCGACCACCTGTCGCGGTGCATCAGGAGGCGAGGCGACAAATACCCGGTTGACCCGCCGTTTTGTGTCCTGGCTCAAGACAAGGGAGGGACTGCTTGGCAAAGTGATACCCGTCCCACGTGAATATTCCGTTTTTCGAGGGTGTTCCTCGTGCCTCTGGGCAAGGCGCGAGGGCGTTGAGCAGGGTCACGTCCGCCTCCTCGTTGTGGTCTGGGTTCACCGGCTGCCCGCCGAGCGCCTCCGGCTTCGTTCCTGTCACAATGGCCCCGGTCGATGATGGCTTGGTACTGGCCCTGCCCAACGGTCTGGAGATCCGCAGCGTCGAGGCGAACAACCTCGGCCTGGTGCGCGATCTGCTGGGGATGCTGTCATGAACTACCGACCGCGTCCGCATCATCAGGGGTGAGCCCGCGAACCGAACCGATGGGCCGTTCGCTGCCGGGCCCACGTTGCATTCGCAAACACGAGTCATTATCATTCGCTATACGTTCAACATCCAGTCACAAACGATATTCGTAAGAGGTCCCGGTATGCGACACCCCTCCCTTCATCTCCGAGGCGCCTTCCTCCTCCTGCTCCTGACGGCCCTGGCCCCCGCCTGGGCCGGCGCCGATACCTGGACCCCGCTGGCCGCGACGATCGGCAGCGAGCTGACCCATGGCCTGGACCTCTACCGCCAGGGCCAGGCCAAGGCCGCCCGCGGCACCGTCACCCGGGCCTATTTCGGTCTATTCGAGGACCGCAGGATGGAGGCCGCCATGCGCACGGAACTGGGCGCCCGCTACACCTACAAGGTGGAGAAACGCTTCTCGGCCCTGCGCCGGGCCATCAAGGCCGGGGTGCCGGTGGCGGAACTGGAGGCACAGATCCGGGAACTCACGGAGATCCTGAAGCGGGACGCCGGGCGCCTGGACGCGGCCGGGGTCCCGGCGCGGGTCTTCGACGCCCAGACCCCCACCGCCCGCCGCTCACCTGCCCGGTCCTGAAGGAGGCGCCCCCATGCAACCCTCGACGCACACCCCTTGGACCCTCCGCCTCTGCTTCACCCTGGCCTGCGCCTGGATCCTGGCCCTCCCGGCCCATGCCGACAGCCCGGACCTCCAGGCCGTATGGCGCGACCTCGCCGCCGGCGGGGACGCCGCCCTGGAGGCCTATCGCCCCGCCACCGGGGCGGATACCGCGGAGCGCTTCTCGGATCTCTACTTCGATACCTTCGAGGGCCGCGGCATGGAGGAGGCCATCGGCCTGCGCGACCCCCATCTCAAGGGCCGCCTGGAGGCCGGCTTCAGCCAAGTGATCGGCCTGGCCTCCCAGGGCCGGCCACAGCCCCAGGTGGCGACCGCCTGGGCGGCGCTGCGCCAGGCCCTGGCCCGCGCCGCCTCCGCTCAATCCGGGCCGGGCGGCTTCTGGGCGGTCTTCCTGCAGGCCTTCCTCATCCTGATACGGGAGGGGTTCGAGGCGATGCTGGTGATCGCCGCCCTGGCCACCTACCTGCGTCGTCAGGGGGCTACGGACAAGCTCCCGGTGATCTATCAGGGCGTCGGCTGGGCCCTGGCGGCCAGCCTGGTCACGGCCTGGGCCTTGACCTCCGCCCTGGAGGCGTCGGGCATGGCCCGTGAGGCCCTGGAGGGGGCCACCCTGTTGATCGCCGCCGGAGTGCTCTTCTACGTGAGCTATTGGCTCATCTCCAAGAGCGAGGCCGCCCGCTGGCAGGCCTGGGTACGGGGACGGATCGACCAGGCCCTGTCCCGGGGGAGCCTGTTCGCCCTGGGAGCGGCGGCCTTCCTCGCCGTCTACCGGGAAGGGGCGGAGACGGTGCTCTTCTACCAGGCCCTGGCGGGCCAGGCCGAGGGGCAGGGGACCGCCCTGGCCCTTGGGCTGGCCACGGCCGGGGCGGCCCTGGCGGGGATCTATTGGATTATGCGCCGCGCCACCCTGCGCCTGCCCCTGGGGTGGTTCCTCGGGGTCACCGCCGGCCTGCTCTACTACCTGGCCCTGTCCTTCGCCGGCAACGGCGTGGCCGAACTCCAGGTCGCCGGCTGGCTGCCTGTCACCCCGCTGGACGGCCTGCCCAGTGTCCCCTGGCTGGGGATCCATCCCACCCTGGAGACCCTGAGCGCCCAGTTCGCCCTGCTCCTGCCCCTGCCCCTGGCCCTGATCTGGTGGACCCGCCAGCGACGCCGCGCCCTGCCCAGTGGAGGTGCCGCATGAACGCGGAGGCCGCTCCCGTGGACCGCCTGAACGCCATCCCGGTGCGGGTGGAGGCGCCCGCTCCCCGCCCTATCCGCCGCATCGAGGCCTTCTTCGTGCGCCACCGCGAACACCTGATGTGGGTCCATGGGGCCATGTTCCTCGGCTTCCTGGCCTTGATCTTCCTGCCCCTGGCCCTGCCCGAACCGGCCGAGGACGCCACCGCCCTGACCGACTTCACCCGCCTCGCCAACTTCATCCTCTGGGGCCTCTGGTTCCCCCTCGTGTTCCTCTCGGTGATCTTCACCGGCCGCAGTTGGTGCGGCCTGCTCTGCCCCATGGGGGCGGCCTCCGAGTGGGCCAACCGCAAGGGCCTGCAACGGGCGATCCCCGCCTGGGTGCGCTGGGAGGGGACGCCCATCCTCAGCTTCGCCTTCATCACCCTCCTCGGCCAGACGGTGGGGGTGCGCGACCACCCCGAGGCGGTGGCCGAGGTCTTCGGCGGCACCCTGGCGGCGGCCATCCTCCTGGGCTGGATCTACGGGCGCAACAAACGCGCCTGGTGTCGCCACATGTGCCCCATCGGCCTGCTCCTGGGGGTCTTCTCGCGCCTGGGGGCGGTCCAGTTCGTCCCCAAGCGGCCGCGCCCCGGCGGTGAACGCTATACCGAGAAGACGGTCTGCCCCACCATGATCTCCATCCCCCACAAGCAGGAGTCGCGCCACTGCATCGAGTGTTTCCGCTGTGTCCAGCCGGAGGCCCGCGGCGGCCTGAGCCTGCGCCTGCGCCGCCCGGGCGAGGAGATCGAACGCATCGCCCATCACCATCCCAACCCCTATGAGACCTGGTTCCTGTTCCTGGGCACCGGCCTCGCCCTGGGCGGCTTTCTGTGGTTGGTGTTGCCGGTATACGAGCGTTTCCGTCAGGCCCTGGGAGAATGGGCCTTCGACCGGGGCTGGTTCTGGATCGGCGAGAGCGGGCCGGGGTGGCTGATGAGCGTTCATCCCGAGCGGCGGGAGGTGTTCAACTGGCTGGACTTCGGCAGCATCGTCGGCTTCATGCTCGGCACCATGCTCGCCATCACCCTGATCCTGGGCCTCACTACGGCCTTCGCCGCCTGGCTGGCCCGCCGCCAGGGGGGCGCGCGAGGATTCCGCCCGGCCTTCGTGGAACTGGGCTATCAGTACGCCCCGGTGGCCATGGTCTCCCTGGTCCTGGGCCTGGGGGCCGCGCTGTTCGAGCCCCTGTCCGCCCTGGATCCGGCCCTGCCCGGCCTGGTGAAGGGGACCCTGTTCGCGGCCGGTCTGCTCTGGAGCCTGTGGTTGGGCGACCGCATCCTCAAAGGTCAAGGCCTGACGGGCGGCCGCCGCTGGCTCCCGGCCCTGCCCGGGATCCTGGGCAGCCTGGCCGTGGGTGCGGCCTGGTGGCCGGGGGTGTTCGGGGTCTGAGGCCCGTAGCGCACCGTCTCTTCCCGCCAGGCAGTGACGTGGGAGCGGCTTCGGCCGTGCTCGGCGAGGCCGCTCCGTGCAGGAGTCGTCGCGGCTGAAGCCGCCCCCACCGGCCGCCCACGATCTCTGATTTCTACAGCCATCGGGATGAGCGACCTGTTGGGTTACGTTGCGCCAACCCGACCTACAGGCCACGCGGGAAGCCCATACGACAGCAGTGGATTCAGGTCGGGGTAGGCGTCTTTCCCGGCAACGGCGGGATGCGCTATCGCTTTCCCGCCCTACAGGCTGCGCGGGAAGCCCATACGACAGCAGTGGATTCAAGTCGGGGTAGGCGTCTTTCCCGGCAACGGCGGGATGCGCTATCGCTTTCCCGCCCTACAGGCTGCGCGGGAAGCCCATACGACAGCAGTGGATTCAGGTCGGGGCAGGCGTCTTTCCCGGCAACGGCGGGATGCGCTATCGCTTTCCCGCCCTACAGGCTGCGCGGGAAGCCCATACGACAGCAGTGGATTCAGGTCGGGGTAGGCGTCTTTCCCGGCAACGGCGGGATGCGCTATCGCTTTCCCGCCCTACGGGCTTCGGTCGTCTCGCCCATACTTGACTCTATACTACGAATAATTATCATTTGCGTCACGCTCATCAAACGATGCGGTATTGGCACCATGAAATGCGGCCACGTCCGCCCAACCACAGGAGCCCAGTCCCGATGTCACCCATCAAGACCCTCGCCCTCGCCGCCACCCTCGCCTCGTCCTGGGGCCTCGCCGACGCCGGCGAACACCCCATCGGCGAGCCCTTCGAGCGCCACGGCATGGAGATCGGCGCCGTCTATCTCCAGGCGGTGAAGATGGTTCCCATGCTCCCGGGCATGACGGACCCCGCCGACATCCACTTGGAGGCCGACATCCACGCCCTCAAGGGCAACCCCAATGGTTTCGGCGAAGGCGAATGGATCCCCTACCTGCAGATCGACTATCTGATCGAGAAACAGGGCACGGACTGGTCCAGCTTCGGAAGCTTCATGCCCATGGTGGCCTCGGATGGCCCCCATTACGGTAAGAACCTCAAGCTGCATGGTCCCGGAAGATACCGGCTGACCTACCACATCGCCCCGCCCCCCTATATGGGCTTCTACCGCCACACCGACCGGGAGACCGGGGTGGGCCGCTGGTGGACACCCTTCGAGGTGAAGTGGGAGTTCAGCTTCTTCGGCGCCGGCAAGAAGGGGGGCTACTGAGCATGAAGGCACTTGGCGGTCTCCTGACCGCGGCCCTGGTTCTCGCCTCCACCGGCGCCGGCGCCGACGACGTGGAGGTACGTCACGGCCAGGTCCGCGACGGGCGCACGGATCTCAGCTTCGAGACCGGCGTCACCGGCACCTTCCAGCACGCCAGCGATCCCCGGGTGGGTGACGAGTTCCAGGGATCCCTGGACCTGGTGGCCACCCTGCCCATGGGGCCGGGGGTCTGGACCCTGTACGTGGAGGGCAGCAGCAGCACCGCCGGCGACGGGGTCTCGGCCCGGATCCCCGAGGCCAATGGCGACGCCGGCAGCGCCCTGAATGGCGACGGCAAGGGCCGCCTCCAGGTCTCCGAGTTGCATTACGAGTGGATGCTGGGTGGGGGTAGCCTGACCCTCGGCCTCATCGACCCCACCGGTTTTCTCGATGCCAGCGAGGTGGCCAACGACGAGACCCGTCAGTTCCTCGGGACCACCCTGGTGAACGATCCGGCCATCGAGTTTCCCGACTACACCCTGGGGGCGGTCTGGCATCAGGGAAGAGAGGACGACGCCCTGCACTGGACCCTTCTGGTGGCCGGTTCCCACGGGCTGGCCGACGGTGACGGCACCTATGGCGCGCTCTTCGACCTGGGGGCCGCGGGCAAGGGGGCCTTCGTCGCCACCGAGGCCGCCTGGACACCCGAGGACACGACCTGGCGCCTGGGCGCCTGGATCCACACCGCCGCACATCCGCACCTGGACGGCACCCCCGGCAGCGCGGCCAACCGCGGCCTCTACGCGGTGGCCGACGGCGCCCTGGGCAAGGCCCGCTGGAACCTGCGCGCCGGCCTCGCCGACCCCCGGGTCTCGGCCGTGGCAAACTTCGTCGGGATCGCCGTGGAACGGCCCCTGGCCTCCGCCACCCTGGGCCTGGGCCTCACCCGCAGCGGCCCCTCGAACCACCTGGGCAGCGGGGCCGCGGCCACCTGGCAGGGCGAGATCTACACCCGCTTCCACCTCGCCGAGGGACTGCACCTGACCCCGGACATCCAGTGGGTACGCCACACCGGGCTCGGGGGCCCGCCGAACCTGGATACGGATGCCTTAATCCTGGGAGTGCGGCTCAGCTACGAGCTGCCCTGAGCCGTCCATCCGTCCCGGGTCTGCGGTTCGTTCAGGGGCGAAAGGGCGAGGGGCCCCGGCGAAGGCCCACACGATCCCCAGATACGGTGGTGGCCGGCGTTCAGTCCGCCACGCCGTAGGACTCCGGCGGCAGGTACAGCGTATAGAGGTCGCTCTCTTCGAGCTGGATGCGCTGACCCAGGATCTCGGTCAACTGGGCGAAGTCCTTCTCGAAGCGATCCTTTCCGGCCGCGTCCCATTCGTGATCCATGTAGTGTTCGAGAAACCGGTTGACCGACCGGCCGATGTGCATCATCTCTCGTTTGAGATCATGGATCAGGGCATGGTTGTCCGGGTCGTTGGCCAGATTGCGGTCCAGATACACGTAGAGCTGCACATTCTCCTTGAGCAGATGGGCGCGCAGGCGCACGCCGAATTCATGCAGGATCTTCGGGATCTTCCGGGTCCGGTCCTTCTCCACCGCAACGCTCAGTTCTTCGAGCAATTGCACCAGGGCCTGGTGTTCGTCCTTGAGTTCCGAGATCAGATCGGGGTGATAGGGAATGCGGTGAGCACCCCTACGCACGGCGGCTTTGGGTACCGGGACAGGGATTTTCTCTCGGAACCACGGCCTGACAAAAGCGAACATAAGCATCTCCCTCCTTCTTGTGGTTGTCCACCCACGAGGCAGGGGATCCCCAGGCCCGCGCACCCCCTCAGGATGCATTACCAGGAAACGCCGTGCCCGGCGTTTTCCGGCATCTCTTTTCCTCGACCGAAGAAGATCTCTACGAGAGACGCCTAGGTATCCTTCTCATCCTATAGCGGTCACGCGCAGATATCTCCAGGAGTCCTGAAGGATTCTTTCGCCACTATGATACCCCGTGCACATTTGGGCCTCACCACGGGGATCTATATCGAGTGCACACCGCCCCCGCGCTTAACCCATGCCGCGATCATCACCCTCTAATGACGACAAACCCCGGCGCACGGGGCATACGCAGATAGGCCGCCCTGGAAGTGGGCGCATGGTAGCCCCGCCTCAGAAGGATTCGGAGATGCCCCGGTCCCGATGAAGGAAACACCGGTCCATCACCAGGGAGCGGGTGAGCCGGGCGCTGCCGAGCAACACCGCGGCCAGGGCGGACTTCACGACCGGGGGCAGATGGAGGGGACGTGGTGCGCCGAAGCGGTCCCTCAGGCGTTCGGCGTAGGTCATCAGGCGTGCGGCGCGATAGTCGCCGCCGGCCGCGGCGATGGCCTCCGCAGCCAGCATCCCCGATTCCACCGCCGGCCCGATGCCCTCACCGCTCTGCGGCCAGGCGAGGCCCAGGGCGTCGCCCACCAGGAGGGCGCCATCGCTGACCGGCGGCCGTCCGCCCCGGCCATGCAGGAGATAGGCGTGGCCCTTGAAGGCCTTGGCCTCCAGCCGGGGCAGGCGGCCCGTGTCTTCGAGCCAGGCGCTGAACTCGGCCAGCCGCTCCTTGAGGTCCCGCCCCGGCTCCAACCCCAGGCCCACATTGATGAAATCCCCCTTGCGGAAGATCCAACCGTAACCGCGCAGGTCGCGGCTGAAGTAGAGTTCCGGCCGTTCCCCCGCCACCGGTAACGTCCGCCAGGTCTCCGCGGGCAACCGCAACTCGGCCTCGCGCGCGGCCACCACCGGTACCCGGCTGCCCATGACGGCGCCCAGGTGGCGCGCCACGGGACAGGCGTGTCCCCCCGCACCCACCAGGACCCGCGCCTCCCACTCCCCGTTCACCCGCCAACCACCGCGGGTGCGTTCGATCCCGCGCACCGGCCGTCCGAGATGCAGAGGGACCCCGGCACGCCTGAGCAAGAAATGGTCGAATTCACGCCGACGGATGCCATAGCTCACCACCCCGGGGTAGTCGAACTCGCGCGCCCCCCCACCGATGAGGCCCGTGCGGAAGCCGCGGATGGGCTGGAGGACGTTGCCGGCGGCGGCGTAGTCGTCGGGATCGAGGTCCAGAGACTGGAAGACCCGGGGGGTGACCCAGCCGGCGCAGACCTTGTCGCGCGGGAACGCCCGCTGGTCGAGCAGATGGCAGTCGATCCCCAGTCTCCGCAGTTCACGGGCGCAGGAAGAGCCCGCCGGACCGCCGCCGATCACCAGGACCTCGCAGGAGAGGGTCATTGCCCGGCGGTCTGTTCCAGACACATGTAGGCGCGGGTGCGCGGCAACTCATTGTAGCCGTTGCGGCTGAACAGGACTTGGTAGAGTTGCAGGTTGCCGGTGACGAAGGCGGCCTCGGAGGAGGCGAGATAGAAGCGCCAGGCGCGCACGAAGGTCTCGCCGAAGCGTTCGCGCACGGCGTCGCGATGGGCCTCGAAGCGCTCCAGCCAGTCGTGCAGGGTCCAGGCGTAGTGCAGGCGCAGGTTCTCCACGTCGAGCACCGAGAAGCCCCGGGGCGCGAACAGGTCCATCATCTGGTCGAGGGTGGGCGGACGGGCGCCGGGGAAGATGCGGCGTTCGATCCAGGTGTTCATGGGCGCCGCATGGAGACTGCCGATGGTATGGATGAGGCCGCGTCCGTGCGGTTCGAGGGCGGCATCCATCACCGCCCCGAGCCGGGGGTACTGTTCCTGCCCCACGTGCTCCAACATGCCCACGGAGACGAAGGCGTCATAGTGCCCGCGAATCTCGCGGTAATCCCCTTCGACGAACTCCACCCGGTCTTCCAGGCCCTCGCCCGCGGCGCGTTCGCGGGCCCATTCCAGTTGCGCCCGGGAGATGTTGAAGGCCCTGACCCGCACCCCGTGGTGGCGGGCCATGTACAGGGCCAGGGCACCCCAGCCACAGCCCGCCTCCACCACCCGTTCGCCGGGGCGCAGGCGCAGCTTGCGGCATACCAGTTCCATCTTGGCCCGCTGAGCCTCCTCCAGCGTGGTGGCCGCTTCGGGATAGTAGGCGCAGGTGTAGAGCATCTCCTCGTCGAGCCACAGACGGTAGAAGTCGTTGCCCAGATCGTAGTGGTGATGGATGTTCTCGCGCGCCGCGCGGAGACTGCCCGGGTGGGGACGGAAGAGGGCCGCGAGCAGACGTTGACGCAAGGAACGAGCGCCGATATCTCGGCGTGCCCGTTGCAGGATCTCCATCAGGCGTTCAAGATTCCCCTCCACCTCCAGACGCCCCTGGGCGTACATCTCGGGAAACTGATACTCGGGATAGGCGAGGATGCGCCAGAGGGCACCCCGGTCGCGCAGGCGCAGGGTGCATTCCGGGGCCGCGCCCCGCGGGGCCACGGTGGCGCCATCCCAGAGCAGGAAACGCAACGGCGGATGGCCGCTGAGTTCCAGCAGACGGCGGAGCAAGGCGCGTTCCAGGCCCAGCGATGCGGCCTCCGTGCCCGGAGATTCGGCATCTACCAAAGGCCCTTCGGGTACACTGAGTCGGTTACGTCTCTCGCTGCCCATGGGGTTCGATCCCTGTGGATTGGCGGAAGCCCGAGTGTACCGTCTGCTTCCAGGAATGATAACCCCTGGTGGATGCACCCCCCCCAGGGGCCGATGCGTCACACCGGCCCTCGCAACAACCCCAGGACTCAAGCGCCACAGGGAACCGCCGCTATGGATCCCTGATGGGCGGCACACCTGGGACTTCGCCGGGAAGAATCACGACAGGAGAGACTATGTGGGGCCATTGGTCATTCCTTCCGCAAGAGGAAGACGAAGAGAATCAGCGAAAGCTCCTGGACCTGCTCTACGCCCATCTGCCCCGTTCCATGGTGGCGGTGATTGCGGATGGGGGCCTGGTCGCCTATCTGCTGTGGTCCCAGGCCAACCGGACGAGTCTGTGGATCTGGCTGGGACTCCTGGCATTCATCTCCTCGCTACGCCTGCTCGATGCGCTTGCATACCAGCGCAACCCGAACCGCTTGCAGCAGCGCCTGTGGTGGCGGCGGCTCGCCCTAGGTGTATTTGCCACGGCCCTCCTGTGGGGGAGCATCACCCCCCTGTTCTTCGATTCCGGGGGGTATCAGACCCACCTCCTGGTGGGACTGGTGGTCTCGGGGGTGGCCGCCGGGGCGGCCATGAGCCTGGGGCCGGACCGGCGTATGGGGCTGGTCTATCTCTATGTGGTGATGGTCCCCTATCTGCTGGGCCTGCTGTTCCAGGGGCGACCCGAGGATCACGCCCTGGCGGCGATGGTGGCGATGTTCATCCTCGTGACGACCACCGGCATCCTGGGGTATCACCGTACCCTCTTGGAGTCTCTGCACGCACGGGCCCAGCTGGAGAAACAAGGTGAGGCGCTCGACGAAGCGAATTCCCGGTTGCGGGAACAGGCCAAGGTCCAGGCCCAGACCCTGGACAAGCTCCGCACCACCGCCAATCGGCTCCTCGTGGCCAGAGGCGAACCGCCCATCTCCCTCAGCGAGGCCGATTTCCCCCGTCTGACCGCGGCGATCACGGGCTTGGTGCAGGAAATGGAGCGTTTCGGCTGGGAAATGGAACAACAGATGGAGGCCATCGACCGCCACCTGATCCTCAGCGTCACCGACGACGCGGGACGCATCCTGCACGTCAACGACCGCTTCTGTGAGGTGAGCGACTACCCGCGCGAGGAGTTGATCGGCCGTACCCATGCCCTGTTCAATTCGGGCACCCATCCGCCGGAGTTCTTCGCCGAGTTGTGGAGGACCCTCGAGGCGGGCCGGGTCTGGCGGGGCGAGATCCGCAACCGTACACGGCACGGGGCCTACTACTGGGTCTCCAGCACCATCGTACCCATGCGGGATCCACACCACGACGAGGTACGCTACCTCGCGGTGAGTACCGATATCACCCTCCTGAAGGAGGTACAGGAGGAGGCCCGCCAGAGCCGCCGCTTCCTGCAGAGCCTCACGGCATCCATGGGTGATGGGGTCTATGCCCTGGACCGCTGGGGTTACTGCACCTTCCTCAACCCCGAGGCGGAACGGCTGCTCGGTTGGTCGGAGGTGGAACTCGCCCTGACCCCATTGCACGATGCCGTGCATTTCGAGGATGCCGAAGGCCATCGCGTGGCCACCGAGGGTTGCATCATCCAGGCACGGGTCATGGCGAAGGACACCTACCGTTCCGACGACCAATGGTTCATCGCCCGGGACGGGCGGCGCTTTCCGGTGTCCATCACTGCGGTACCCCTGCTGGAAGGGGACGAGGTGGTGGGCTCCGTGGGCGTGTTCCGGGACATCTCCACGCGCAAGGAACACGAGGCACGTTTGAAGGCAGCGGTGGCCCAGGCGGAAGAGGCGAACCGGGCCAAATCGGCCTTTCTGGCCAACATGAGTCATGAGATCCGCACCCCTTTGAACGCCATCATCGGCATGGCCCATCTGGCCTTGCAGACCGCCATCGACCCCAAACAGCGCAACTATCTGACCAAGGTCCATCGCGCCGCCCAGTCTTTGCTCGCCCTGATCAACGACATCCTGGATTTCTCCAAGATCGAGGCGGAGCGCCTGGAACTGGACAGCAGCCCCTTCCATGTGGCCCACCTCATGGATGACCTCGCCGGAATACTCAGTCACCAGGCCGAGGCCAAGGGTCTGAAGCTGATCTTCGACACGGCCCCCGAGGTGCCCGAGATCATCACCGGGGATGAGCTGCGCCTGCGCCAGGTCCTGCTCAATCTGTGCAACAACGCCCTCAAGTTCACCCACGAGGGAGAGGTCGTAGTGAAAGTAGGGCTGGCCCCCGATACGGATCCCACCAACCAACGGTTGCGCTTTTCCGTTCGTGACACGGGTATCGGCATCGCGCCCGAGGCGAAGGAGCGCCTGTTCGCTCCCTTCAGCCAGGCCGATGTCTCCACCACCCGGCGGTATGGAGGAACCGGCCTGGGCCTCACCATCAGCCGTCATCTGGTGGATCTCATGGGCGGCCATCTGGAGGTGACGAGCGAGCTGGGGAGAGGCAGCACCTTCCATTTCACCCTGCCATTGAAGACCGTACCCGCCAGGCCCGCCGCGGCCCGGAAGTCGTCGGGCTGGCGGGTACTCCTGATGGAAGACAGCGCGACGCTCCGCGCCACCCTGAGCGCCCTCCTGAAAGAACAGGGAGCCTGGGTGGAGAGCCCGAGCGATCCCACCCAGGCCCTGGAGGCATTGCGCCAGGGAAGGGTCTTCGATCTGCTCCTCGTGGACGACCCCGTCTCGGACATGCAGGGAAGTGAATTCCTGCGCCAGGCCCGGGTCCGCTGCGCGCGGGGACTGCCGCCAGTGATCTGGCTGGGTGATCCGAATACTCTCCCGGCCGCCAGGGAGGCCGCCGGGTCGCCCCCCGCCGCTGCCTTGCCCAAGCCGGTGACCGCCACGACCCTGGCCGATGCCCTGATGAAGGTATGCCCCGATATAGAAATCGATACAGGAAAGGATACCGATGGGAAGACCCACCCGCGCCCCCTGAAAAAAGAGGCACGCATCCTGCTCGTGGAGGACAATGAATTCAATCAAGAAGTGGCGCGGGAAATCCTGGAGGGTGCCGGGCTGCGGGTGGAGATCGCTGGCAATGGCCGTGAAGCCCTGGAGCGCCTCGACTCGGAGCGCTACGACCTGATCCTCATGGATTGCCAGATGCCGGTGATGGACGGCTATACCGCCACGCGCGAGATCCGCCGCCGCCCCGGACTCCAGGACCTTCCCATCATTGCCATGACCGCCAGCGCCTTCAAGGAGGACCGCGACCGGGCCCTGAGCGCGGGTATGAACGACTTCATCACCAAGCCCGTGGAGGTGGATCGCATGTTCTCCACCCTCGCCCGCTGGCTGGGCACCGGCCCTGAGGATGGTCAGGCCGAACCCAAACCGACAACCCACAGGAAAAGGGGGGCCATGGAAGGTGGGTTGGATCGGGATGCCGGCCTGGCCCGGTTCTCTGGGGATCGGATTGCCTACGAGCGCATATTACAGAAATTCGCGCACAACCAGGGCAGCACGGTAAGCACGGCCGAGGCCGCCCTCACCCAAGGGGACCACGCCACCGCCCGAAGGCTCATGCATACCCTCAAGTCGAGCGCCGGCACGGTAGGGGCACACCGCCTCCAGGACCTGGCAGGACAGGCCGAGGCGGCCCTGGCAGGGGATGTCCCGGCAACGGAACTGCCGCACGTGGAGGAGCTGGCCGCCGAGATGGACCGGGTCCTCGCGCAGATCACCGGCATGGCGCCAAGACCCGCCGGATGGGAACCGCCCACCACGGCCCTGGACCCGGCCGAACTGGCCGCCCGCGTGCGAGACCTCTTGGAGGGGCTGGAGGCGTACGACGCCGAGGCCCTGGACCGGCTGGCGGCGCTGCGTCCCCAGGTCCCCGACGGCCCGCTGGCGCAGGCCCTGGAGGCCATCGCCAAGGCCTTGGATGCCTACGATTTCGAGCAGGCCGCGAACATCCTGCGCCCCTTTGCGGACAGCGCCGATGAGCACTGAAGAACGCCCTCTGATCCTCGTGGTCGACGACAATCCCGAGAACCTGGATGTCATCAAGGGCACCCTGTCGGAATTCTACAGCCTGCGCATGGCCACCAATGGCGAGACCGCCTTGCGCCTCGCCACCACGGAGCCGCCACCGGATCTGGTGTTGCTCGACGTCATGATGCCGGGCATGGACGGCTACGCGGTCTGCCGCCGGCTCAAGGCCGATCCCCTCACCGCTGCCACTCCGGTGATCTTCGTGACTGCCCTGGGGAGCGAAGGGGACGAGTTGGCCGGGCTGCACGCCGGGGCGGTGGATTTCATCACCAAGCCCATCGTACCCTCGGTGTTGCGGGCGCGGGTGGCCACCCATTCCGCCCTGGTCCAAGCCCGCCGGGACCTGGAGGCACGCAACCACCAACTGGCCCGCGAACGTGAACTGATCCAGGAGATCGTTCTGCGCATGGTCCGCCACGAGGCCTACGACGGTCGTTTTCTAAGACATGCCACCCTTGCGCCCGAGGCCACCAGCGGAGACATCCTGCTCGCCGCCTTCCGCCCCGACGGGGCCCAGCATGTGCTCCTGGGTGACTTCACGGGCCACGGCCTGGCCGCTGCCGTGGGCGGTCCCCTCATCGCCGAGCTGTTCTATGGGCTCACCCGTGCCGGCCACCCCCTGGCCGAGGTCCTGGACGAATGCAACCGGGTCCTGCGGCAGCGATTTCCGGTACAGATCTTCATGGCCGCGGGGGCCCTGGAGATCGCTCCCGACCGCCGCCGGGCGCGCTGTTACGTCATGGGGCTGCCGGCGGTCCTCTGGTGGCGGCAGGGCCGGGAATGGACGCACCTGCACGCCCGGCAACCCCCTTTGGGGATCACTGGCTTCGACGCCACGATGGCCTATGATACAGCAGTGGGAAGCAGGGACCGGTTCTATCTCCTCACCGACGGACTGGGCGAGGCCGAGAACGCCGCGGGCAGGCCTTTCGGCCAGGCCCGCCTGGAGGCCCTCCTGGCACAGACGGTGGTCCAGGACCGTCCTCTGCGGACCCTGATGGAAGCCGTTCGCGAATACAGTGCGGACGGACCTCCGACGGATGACATGAGCCTGGTGGAGGTGGCCATCGGTACCCTTCCGTCCAGGGAGGAAGGCAAATGAACCGGACCCTGGAGAAGAGACACCTCCTGGTGGTGGACGACGCGCCCGAGAACATCGACGTGCTCAAGGGCATCCTCATCCCCGATTACGTCCTCCACGCCGCCACCAGCGGGCCCTTGGCCCTGAAGATCGTCGCCCGACACCGGCCCGACCTCATCCTCCTGGACGTGATGATGCCCGGCATGGACGGCCACGAGGTCTGCCGCCGGCTCAAGGCCGACCCCGCCAGCGCCACCATCCCGGTGATCTTCGTCACCGCCATGGCCGACAGCGAAGACGAGCGCCGGGGCCTGGCCCTGGGGGCGGTCGACTACATCACCAAACCCATCCAGCCGGAGGTCGCCCGGGCGCGCATCGCCACCCACATCGCCCTCGCCGACCAACAGCGCGCCTGCCGCGAGACCGTGATCCAGCGTACCCGCGAGCTGGAGCAGGTCCAACGCGACGCCATCTACATGCTGGGCGAGGCCGGCCACCACAACGACACCGACACCGGAGTCCACATCTGGCGCATGGCCGCCTACGCCGGGGCCCTGGCCCGTGCCCTGGGCTGGCCGGTAGCGCGCGCCGAACTACTGGAGCTGGCCGCGCCCATGCACGACACCGGCAAGATCGGTATCCCCGACGGCATCCTCAAGGCCCCGCGCAAACTCACCCCGGAGGAGTGGCGGATCATGCAGGGGCACTGTGAGATCGGGCATCGAATCCTCAGCCGCAGCGATACCCCTCTGTTCCGTCTCGCCGCCGAGGTCGCCCTCTGCCATCACGAGAAATGGGACGGCTCCGGTTACCCCAGGGGCCTGGCCGGAGAGGCGATTCCCGAGGCCGCGCGCATCGTGGCCGTGGCCGATGTGTTCGACGCCCTCACCATGCGCCGTCCCTATAAGGAACCCTGGCCCGTCGACCGCGCCCTCGCCACCCTGCAGGAAGACGCCGGCAGCCATTTCGACCCGCGGGCGATCGAAGCCTTTCTCGGCATCGAGGCCGAGATCCTCGCGATCAAGAACGAGTGGGAGGCCCGAGAAGAGGCCGTGACCTGAACGACCCGGCCCAACCCCCGGACAACGGATCAGAGGTCCTGCCAGCCCTCCAGATATTTGCAATCCGGCGAATGCACCGGGCTGGAGTCCTCCAGCACCTCGGCACGGATCTGATTGATGGATCCGGCATGCCGGTTCTTGATCTCGAACAACATGGAGTTGGAGCGGATCCAGCCCTTGTAGAACACCTTGACCCGGGCCGTGGTCATCTCGCCTTCCGTCACCGGCTCTTTGGCGTACTCGGCCTTGGCCTTGTCCACGTTCACGGTGGAATGCACGCATGGCAGGAGGGTGGAGCGGGCGAACTCCACGTAGTCCATGGCCAGGGCGCCGCGGGCGAGCAGCAGACCGGCGGTCAAGGCCAGGGCGGATGTAATCTTCTTCATATCGATACCTCTCGATGTTCCATGGAATAGAGCCCGGAATGGCCGCGACCGGTCAGGGCCCACAGCGTCCGGGTGTCGGAGCGGGCAGTGTAGTGGACGCCTTCGGGCCATGACAATCGGGAAATTCCGACATTCGCCGGCCTGTATCGGGCAAGCCCCTGCGCCGTTCAGGTGCGCACCTGGCCGTCCCCCAGGACCACGAACTTGAGGGAGGTGAGCCCCTCCAGGCCCACCGGCCCGCGGGCATGGAACTTGTCGGTGCTGATGCCGATCTCGGCCCCCAGGCCATACTCGAAGCCGTCGGCGAAGCGGGTGGAGGCGTTCACCATCACCGAGCTGGAGTCCACCTCGCGTAGGAAGCGACGCGCCCGGGTGTAGTCCTCGGTGACGATGGCGTCGGTGTGGTGGGAGCCGTAGGTCTCGATGTGCTCCATGGCCGCCGCCATGTCGGGCACCACCCGGATGGAGAGGATCGGCGCCAGGTATTCGCTGCGCCAGTCCTCCTCCGTGGCCGCCCGGATCCCGGGGAGGATGGCGCGGGTGCGCGCGCAGCCGCGCAGCTCCACCCCCTTCTCGCCATAGGCCGCGGCCAGGCGCGGGAGCAGGGCCTCGGCCACGCCCTCCGCCACCAGCAGGGTCTCCAGGGTGTTACAGGTGCCGTAGCGCTGGGTCTTGGCGTTGAGGGCCACGGCCAGGGCCTTGTCCGGATCGGCGCGGTCGTCGATGTAGACGTGGCAGATGCCGTCCAGGTGTTTGATGACCGGCACCCGCGCCTCCCGCGCGATGCGCTCGATGAGGCCCTTGCCGCCACGGGGGATGATGACGTCCACGTACTCGGGCATGGCGATCAGCCGCCCCACCGCGTCACGGTCGCTGGTGGCCACCACCTGTACCGCGTCCGCGGGCAGGCCGGCGTGCTCCAGACCGCGATGGATGGCGGCGGCGACCGCCTGGTTGGAGCGCAAGGCCTCGGAGCCGCCGCGCAGGATCGTGGCGTTGCCCGACTTGAGGCACAGGGCGGCGGCATCGGCGGTGACGTTGGGGCGCGACTCGTAGATGATCCCCACCACCCCCAGAGGGACCCGCATCCGGCCCACCTGGATTCCGCTGGGGCGGTACTTCAGATCCAGGATCTCGGCCACCGGGTCCGGCAGGGCGGCGATCTGGGCCAGGCCCTCGATCATGGCGTCGATGCGCCCGGGGGTGAGTTCCAGGCGGTCCAGCAGGGCCTCGGACAGGCCCTTGGCGCGCCCCGCCTCCAGGTCCCTGCGGTTCTCGGCCACGAGGCTCCCGCGCCCGGCATCCAGGTGCTCGGCGATGGCCCCCAGGGCGGCGTCCTTGGCGGCGGTCTCGGCCCGGGCCAGGTGGCGGGCGGCGGCGCGGGCGCGGCGGCCCAGGTCGTTCATGTAGCTGGGGATGTCGGTGATGGTCATGCTCTGCACACCTCGCTGGCTGGTCAACTCCGGGGGGATTCGGACGGCGCCCTTGGGACCCGGGCGCGGGGATCCGCGGACGGCCGCGCCGCCGCCATTGTAACCCGCTCCAGTTCCACCCAGGGATCGAGCCCGGGCACCCCCTTGGCGGCCCGGTCCACCTCCAGGCAGCGCCCGAGCAAGGCCCGCCAGCGGGCGGCCGGAAAGCGTCCCAGGGCCCGCCCCACCTGGGTCTTGCGCTTGTCCCAGAGGTCACGGCGGGCGCCCAGGGCGCGCGCCGGCGGGGTGCCGTGCTCCACTTCGGCGGCGAGCCCGGCGAGCAGACGCAGGTCCCGCGCCAGGGCCCACAGGACCAGGACCGGCGCCTCGCCCTCTTCGCGCAGGCCGCGCAAGACGTGCAGGGCACGGGCGGCGTCGCCCGCCAGCAGGGCATCGGAGAAGTCGAACACGGAATAGCGGGCGCTGTCGGCCACCATCCGGCCCAGGTCCTCCAGGGCCAGGGGGCCGGGACCACGCAGGAGCAGGAGTCTCTCCACCTCCTGCGCCGCGGCCAGGAGATTGCCCTCCACCCGCCCGGCCAGCCATTCGGCCACCCCGGGCCCGGGCTCCAGGCCGCGCGCCCGCATCCGCCGGGCGAGCCACCCAGGCAGTTGCCGGTGGTCCAGGGGCCAGACCTCCACCAGTCCGCCGCGGCGGTCCAGTTCCCGGTACCACTTGGACTTGCGCTGGCGCGCATCCAGCTTGCCCAGGGCCACCAGCAGCAGCGCATCGGGAGGCGGCGCGGCGGCATATTCGCTGAGGGCCCGGACCCCCTCCTTGCCCAGCTTGGCCGACTCCAGGCGGACCTCCAGGAGGCGGCGTTCGGCGAACAGCGACAGGCTCTGGCCGGCCACGTTGAGCGCCCCCCAGTCCATGCGTCCGCCGGCCTCCGGTTGCAGCAGTTCACGCTCGACGAAGCCCCGCGCGCGGGCGGCGGCGCGGATGGCGTCCAGGGCCTCGCCGCGTTGCAGGGGCTCGTCGCCCGCCACCAGGTACAGGGACAGGAGTTCGCCCTTCAGATGAGGGCCGAGACGCTGGAGGTCCAGGCGCATGGCTCAGCGCAGGCGCACGCGCACCTGTTGCAGGATGCGGTCGGCCATGTCGGCCACCAGGTCCTTGCGCATCAGGGCGGCCTCTTCGGCCTTGCCCAGGACCTCGATCTCCGGATTGATCTGCTCGCGCGCCAGCCGCAGGGTCTGACGCGGAACCAGCTCACCCCCAGCGCGCGCCTCGACCCGGTAGTCCACCCGCAGACGCAGCTCCGAGGCCACCACCTTGCCGGCCTGGTTCACCGCCACCACCCGGCTGTCCTGCTGTTCGTCGAAGACCTGGATGACCATGCCCGCGGCCCCTGGATCGGTGCTGACGGGGACCCCCGCGGCGGCCAGTCGGCGCACCAGGGCCGGGCCCACGCGGGAGGTCGCCGGGGCCTTCACGTAGACCGGCATCCGCTGGGCCGGCAGACCGAGATCGCCACGCAGATGAAAGCCGCACGCCGGCAGGAGGGTCGCCAGGGCCAGGGCCAGGATACGCCGACCCGTATTCATCGCCGGCGGCGGCTCATTTGGCCACGATGTTGACCAGCTTGCCCGGCACCACGATGACCTTGCGCACCAGGGACTGACCGATGAAGCGGCGCACGTTCTCGTGGCCCAGGGCGGCGGCCTCCACCGCCTCCCGATCGGCCCCGGCCGGGACCTGGACGCGGGCGCGCAGCTTGCCGTTGACCTGGACCACGTAGTCCACCCGGTCACGCACCAGGGCGGCCTCGTCCACCTCGGGCAGGCCCGCCTCCAGGATGTCGTCGCCATAGTCCAGGGCCCGCCACAGGTGGTGGGCGATATGCGGGGCGATGGGGGCGAGCAGGCGCAGGACGATACCCAGGCCCTCGTACAACAGGGCGCGCTCAGCGGCTCCCGGCCCCAGGCGGCCGAGCCGGTTGACCAGGGTCATGCAGGCCGAGACCACGGTGTTGAACTGCTGGCGCTCATAGTCGTACAGGGCCTTCTTGAGGGTCGCATGGATCTCGCGGCGCGCCTCGGCCGGCCCCGGGGCGGCATCCGTCCGCGGGCCGGCGCCCAGGGCCAGGTTCCACAACCGGCGGAGGAAGCGGTGGGCCCCCTCCACGCCCTCGTCGGACCACTCCAGGGACTGGTCCGGGGGGGCGGTGAACAGGATGTAGAGGCGCACGGTGTCGGCCCCGTAACGCCGGATCAGGGCCTCGGGGTCCACCCCGTTGTTCTTGGACTTGGACATCTTCTCCACGCCCCCCGGGGTCACCGGCCGGCCGTCGGCGCGCAGGCAGGCGCTCAGCACCCGGCCCTTGGCGTCGCGTTCCACCTCCACCTCGGAGGGGTTGAACCAGGTCTTGCGCCCGTCCGCGTCCTCGCGGTAATAGGTCTCGGCCACCACCATGCCCTGGGTGAGCAGGCGGGCGAAGGGCTCGTCGCCGTCCACCAGGCCCTCGTCGCGCATCAGCCGGTGGAAGAAACGGGCATACAGCAGGTGCAGGACCGCGTGTTCGATCCCACCCACGTACTGGTCCACCGGCAGCCAGTAGCGGGCGCGGGCGTCCAGCATGGCATCCGCGCTGTCGTGCGAGCAGTAACGGGCGTAGTACCAGGAGGACTCCACGAAGGTGTCGAAGGTGTCGGTCTCGCGCCGGCGTCCGCCGCCCAGATCGTAGAATTCGGGCATCCGCGGCAGGGGCGAGCCGCTGCCGTCCACGATCACGTCTTCGGGCAGACGGACCGGGAGTTCCTCCTCCGGCACCGGGGTCACCCGGCCATCCGGCTCGTGGATCACCGGGATGGGGCAGCCCCAGTAGCGTTGCCGGGAGACGCCCCAGTCGCGCAAGCGGAAGTTGACCCGGCGCCCGCCCTTGCCGGCCCGCTCCAGATATTCGGCGACGGCGTCGAAGGCCTGTTCTGAGGTGAGGCCGTCGAACGGCCCCGACTCGTGCAGGACGCCCTTCTCCTCGAAGGCCCCCCCGGAGATGTCCGGCGCCCCCCCGTCGCGCGGCCAGACCACGGCCTTGCGCGGGATGCCGTACCTGCCGGCGAACTCCCAGTCGCGCTGGTCGTGGGCCGGCACCGCCATCACCGCGCCCGTGCCATAGCTCATGAGCACGAAGTTGGCGGCGTACACGGGCACCGGCTCACCGCTGACCGGATGGACGGCCTCCAGGCCCAAGGCGATGCCCCGTTTCTCGAGGGTCTCGATCTCGGCCTCGGAGACCCCGCCCTTGCGGCAGTCCTCGATGAAGGCCGCCACCGCGGGATCCCGTTGCGCGGCCTCGCGCGCCAGGGGGTGCTCCGCCGCCACCGCCACATAGGTGACGCCCATGAGGGTATCCGGGCGGGTGGTGTAGATCTCCAGTTCCCGGTCGCTGCCGCGGATCCCGAAGCGCATGGCCACGCCCTCGGAACGGCCGATCCAGTTGCGCTGCATGGTACGCACCCGCTCCGGCCATTCCGGCAGGGTATCGAGCCCGTCCAGCAATTCCTGGGCATAGGCGGTGATACGCACGAACCACTGCTCGATCTCGCGTTTCTCCACCGGGGCGCCCGAACGCCAGCCCCGACCGTCGATCACCTGCTCGTTGGCCAGCACGGTCTGGTCCACCGGATCCCAGTTCACGGTGGCGCTGTGCCGGTAGGCCAGGCCCTTCTCCATCAGGCGGGTGAACAGCCACTGTTCCCAACGGTAATAGTCCGGATCGCAGGTGGCCAGTTCCCGGTCCCAGTCATAGGCGAAGCCCAGGCGTCGGAGTTGCGCCTTCATGTAGGCGATGTTCTCCCGCGTCCAGCGCGCCGGGGGGGTGGCATGCCGGATGGCCGCGTTCTCCGCCGGCAGGCCGAAGGCATCCCAACCCATGGGCTGGAGCACGTTCTTGCCCAGCAGGCGCTGATAGCGCGCGATCACGTCGCCGAGGGTGTAGTTGCGCACGTGCCCCATGTGCAGCCGGCCCGAGGGATAGGGGAACATGGACAGGCAATAGAACTTCTCCCGGGAGGTATCCTCCACGGCCTTGAAAGACCGGTGGGCATCCCACCAGGCCTGCGCCTCGCGCTCTATCTCCAGGGGATCGTATTCTGCCGCCATTTCTGCTGCCATGGGTCCCTGCAACCGCCGATGGAAATAAACGATAAAGGATACCCCAAGGACAGCGCCTGAGCGAGGACGCGGGTGTCCCTCGGTCGTGCAGGCATCCCGCCTCTCTCCCCTCGCCCCGGCCCGCTTCCCCACACCCAACACCTGGATTTTCCACATTCTCCATCCCCATGCATTTTTGGATAGAATGAAGGCCCTTTGATTTGAAAGGAGGAGTGTCTCCATGCGGATAAACAAGAACCTGTTCGCCCTGGCCCTGGGTTCCGCCCTGCTCGCCCTGTCGCCCCTGATGGCAAACGCCGGGGTCAACGAGATGGCCAAGAAATGCGACGAGTGCCACGGCAAGGGCGGCAACAGCACCAAAGAGAAGGTCCCCACCATCGCCGGCTTTTCCGCCGCCACCCTCGAGGACATCCTGACCCAGTACAAGGAGGGTGACCGCAAGGGGGTGGAATTCAAGAAGGACGACGGCACCAAGACGGACATGAACGCGGTGGCCAAGAAGCTGAGCGAGGCCGACATCAAGGCCCTGGCCAAGCACTACGCGGCCCAGAAGTTCAAGCCTCACAAGCAGGCCTTCGATGCCAAATTGGCGAAGAAGGGGGCCAAACTGCATGACCGCAAGTGCGAGAAGTGCCATTCCGACGGCGGCACCAATCCGGAGGACGATGCGGCCCTTCTGGCCGGCCAGTGGCGCGCCTATCTCGAAGAGCAGTTCCAGCTCATCAAGGACAGGGACCGCCACGTGCCCAAGAAGATGTGGAAGAAGTTCAAGAAACTCAACGACGCCAAGATCAAGGCGCTGATCGAGTACTACGTCAGCCAGCAGTGAGCGGCGCCTGAGCCCGCCCCCAAAGGCCGCCTCAGAGCGGCCTTTTTTGCGCCTCGCGGATGGCCCGCTCCCGGGCCCGGCGATCCACGTCCAGGAGGGCGTCCAGATCGCCGACCGCTTCACTGTCCATGCCTTCCAGGGTGGCGGCCACCACCTCGGGGATGCTGGTGAAGCGGATGCGCCGCTCCAGGAAGGCCGCCACCGCCACCTCGTTGGCGGCATTGAGCACCGCCGGGGCGGTGCCCCCGGCACGGGCGGCGGCGAAGGCCAGGTCCAAGGCCGGAAAACGCTCCAGATCGGGGCATTCGAAGTCCAGGCGCCCCACGGCGAAGAGGTCGAGATCGGCGACCCCCGACGAGACCCGTTCCGGCCAGGCCAGGGCCTGGGCGATGGGGGTGCGCATATCCGGATTGCCCAGCTCCGCCAGGACCGAGCCGTCCACGTATTGGACCAGGGAATGGACGGTGCTCTGCGGATGGATCACCACCTGGATGCGCTCCGGTCCGGTGGCGAACAACCAGCAGGCCTCGATCACCTCCAGGCCCTTGTTCATCATGGTGGCCGAATCCACCGAGATCTTGCGCCCCATCTCCCAGTTGGGATGGGCGCAGGCCTGTTCCGGGGTGACGACGGCGAGGGCCTCCAATGGGAGTTCCCGGAACGGCCCGCCGGAGGCGGTGAGCAGGATGCGGCTCACCCCCACCCGCTCCAGGCCCTCGCGGAACCCCGCGGGCAGGCACTGGAACACGGCGTTGTGTTCGCTGTCGATGGGCAACAGGGTCGCGCCATGGGCGGCCACCTCGGCCATGAACAGCGGTCCGGCCATCACCAGGGTCTCCTTGTTGGCCAGGAGGAGACGCTTCCCGGCACGCGCCGCCGCCAGGGTGGGCAGCAGGCCGGCGGCCCCCACGATCGCTGCCATGACCGTCCCGGCCTGGTCCAGGGTGGCGGCCCGCTCGAGGCCGTCCACGCCCTGGTCCACCTCGATGGCGGCCATCTCCTCTGCCTGCAGCGATTCGCGCAGCCGGGCGGCTGCGCCTGGATCGGCCATCACCGCCAGATCGGGGCGGAAACGACGGCACTGTGCCAACATCCCCTCCACGTCGCTGTGGGCAGTGAGGGCCACCACCCGGTAGCGCCCCGGATGGCGGCCGATCACATCCAGAGTGGAGACGCCGATGGAACCGGTGGAGCCGAGGACGGAAACGCCAATCATGAGGTAACTCCCAACAAATGGATGCCGAGGGCGAACAAGGGCGCGGCCGCAGTGAGGCTGTCGATCCGGTCCAGCATCCCGCCATGGCCGGGCAGGATCCGGCCACTGTCCTTGAACCCGCGGCGGCGCTTGAGCCAGGATTCGAACAGGTCACCGACGATGGACAGGGCCACCACGGCCAGGCCCAGCGCCACCAGGCCCAGGGCGTGGCGGAGGTCCAGGCCCAGTCCCAGGGCGAGCCCCAGGGACCAGACCGCGCCCCCGGCGAGGGCGCCGTAGACGCCCTCCCAGGTCTTGCCCGGGCTGAGGGCCGGGGCCAGCTTGTGCCGCCCCCAACGCCGCCCCGCGAAGAAGGCGCCGCTGTCGGCGACCCATACCAGGCTGAGCAGGAAGAGCATCAGCAGCGGACCGTGTGGCCCGCCATGGAGCCACATGAGCCCACCCCAGGCCGGGGGCAGGGCGAGAAAACCCGCCGCCGCCGCCAGCGGGTCCGGCCCATCGACCTTGCGGATTGCCCTCACCCGCGCCAGGCCCAGGGCCACCCCGATCCAGCCCGCCACTACCGCCGCGAACCACCAGACACCCCCCGGGCCGGACTCCAGCAGGACGGCCATGCCGAGGAGGGCGGCGCCCTGGGCCAGGATGAACCCCAGGTAGGCGCCACAACTGCCGAGGCCGGCCAGACGGGTCCATTCGTCGGCCGCCACCATGACCGCCGCGCCCAACAGCAGGCCGAGGTAGGGGGCGGGCAGCCAGAGTACCGCGGCCACCACCAGGGGGATCAGGACAGCGGCGGTGAGCAGCCGATGGGCCAGGGGGGTCATGGGCGTGCCTCGCCCGTCTCCAGTTGCTCCCCGGTGCGTCCGAAGCGGCGCTGGCGCCGGGCGAAGTCGGCCAGGGCCAGGTCGTAGGCGGTGGCATCGAAGTCGGGCCAGAGGCTGTCGCAGAAATAGAGTTCGGCGTAGGCCGCCTGCCAGAGCACGAAGTTGGAGATGCGGCGCTCGCCGCCGGTGCGGATGAACAGGTCGGGGTCGGGTTGGTCGGCGAAGGAGAGCCGTGCGGCCAAGGCCGCCTCGTCGATGGCCTGGGGCGCCAGGGTCCCGGCCTGCACCGCCTCGGCCAGGGCCCGGGCGGCCTGGGTGATGTCCCAGCGCCCGCCGTAGTTGGCGGCGATCTGCAACAGCAGGGCGTCGTTGCCGGCGGTGAGGCGTTCGGCCTCGGCGATCTGGCGTTGGAGCCTGGGGGCGAAGGCGGAGCGCTCACCGATGATGCGCAGGCGCACCCGGTTCTCGTTCAGGCGTCGCACCTCGGCGCGCAGGGCGCTCATGAACAGCTTCATGAGCATCCGCACCTCCATTGGGGGGCGCGCCCAGTTTTCGCTGCTGAAGGCGAACAGGGTGAGTACCCCGATCCCACGCTCCACGCTGTGCTCGACGATGCGCCGTACCGCCCGCAGCCCCTCGCGGTGCCCGGCGTAGCGCGGCAGGCCGCGCGCCCGCGCCCAGCGCCCGTTGCCATCCATGATGATGGCCACGTGACGTGGCAAGCGGTCAGGTGTCCCGGCCTCTTCCGGTGCTGGGTCCATCCCGGCGACCCCGTCAGATGGCCAGCAGGTCCTTCTCCTTCTCTTCCAGGAGCTGGTCGACGCGCTTGATATAGGTGTCGGTCAGCCTCTGCACGGCCTCCTCGCCCCGGCGCTCGTCATCCTCGGAGACCAGCTTCTCCTTCGCGGCCTCCTTCAGTTCATGGTTGGCATCGCGGCGGATGTTGCGGATCGCCACCCGCGCCTGCTCGGCCTCGTGGCGCACCACCTTGATCAGGTCGCGCCGCCGCTCCTCGGTGAGGGGGGGCATGGGCACGCGGATCACGCTGCCGGCGGTGTTGGGGTTGAGCCCCAGGTCCGAGTTCAGGATGGCCTTCTCCACCGGCGCCACCATCGACTGCTCCCAGGGGGTGATGGTGAGGGTGCGGGCGTCCTCCACCGCCACATTGGCCACCTGCTTGATGGGCGTGGGGTTGCCATAATAGCTCACCATGATGTGATCGAGCAGAGAGGGATGGGCGCGCCCCGAACGCACCTTGGCCAGTTCGTGCTTGAGGGCCTCCACGCTCTTGCCCATGCGCTCGGCGGCGTCCTGCTTGATGTCTTCGATCATTGCTCTCGTCCCCTGTCCACCAGGGAGCCCAGGGCCTCGCCCCGCAACAGGCGCAGCAGCCCCCCCGGCTGGTTGATATCGGTGACCCGCAAGGGCAGGTCGTGGTCCCGGCACAGCACCAGGGCCGCGGCGTCCATGACGCCCAGGCCCTCGCGCAGCGCCCGGTCGTAGCTCAGGTGCGGATAGAACTCGGCGTCGGGATGGGTGAGCGGATCCGCCGAGTAGACCCCATCGACCTTGGTGGCCTTGATCAGGAGATCGGCCCCGATCTCGACCGCGCGCAGGGCGGCGGCCGAATCGGTGGTGAAGAAGGGATTGCCCGTGCCACCCGAGAAGATCGCCACCCGCCCCTGTTCGAGCCATTCCACCGCCCGGGGGGAATCGAAGGGCGTGGTGAAGGTGCCCACCGGGAAGGCGCTCATGACTCCCGCGGGCGCCCCGGCGCGGGACAGGAAATCAGCCATCGCGAGGGCATTCATGACGGTGCCCAGCATGCCCATGCGGTCACCCGTCACCCGCCCCATCCCGGCGGCCGCCAGGTTCGCCCCCCGGAACAGGTTGCCACCACCGATCACCAGGCCCACTTGGCCGCCGGCGGAGATCAGCCCGTGGATCTCCGCCGCCAGGCGTTCCAACACCCGCGGGTCGAGTCCGCGTCCATCCTCGCCCAGGGCCTCGCCGCTGAGCTTGAGCAACACCCGCCGGTAGACCAGAGCACCCATACCGCGACCCTGCTTCAGGCCCCGGCGGCCTGGGCCATGACCTCTTCGGCGAAGTTCTCCACCCGCTTCTCGATGCCCTCGCCCACCTCGTAACGCTGGAACTGGAGCACCTGGGCGGAGGCCTTCTTCAGCAGCTTCTCCACACTCTGATCCGGGTCCTTGACGAAGGGCTGACCGAGCAGGGTGATCTCACCCAGGAACTTGCGCAGGCGCCCGCCCACCATCTTCTCGATGATGTTGTCGGGCTTGCCGCTGTCCCGGGCCTGGGCGGTGAAGATCTCGCGTTCCTTCGCCAGAACGGCCTCCGGGACCTGGTCGGCCGAGACGTATTCGGGCCGGCTGGCGGCAATGTGCATGGCGATGTCCCGGCCCAGGACCTCGTCGCCCCCGGCCATCTCCACCAGGACGCCGATACGCACCCCGTGGCGGTAGCTGTAGATGTGCCCTTCGCCGGCGGCCATGCGCACGAAGCGGCGCACGGTCATGTTCTCGCCCAGCTTGGCCACCAGGGCCTCGCGGGCATCGTTCACGCTCGTGGCCTCACCTTCATGCAGGGGCGCGGCCAGGAGGGCCTCCACATCCGCCAAGTCGCTGTTCAGGACGCGCTCGGCCACGGCCTCGGCAAAGGAGGTGAAGTTGTCGTCCTTGGCTACGAAATCGGTCTCGCAGTTGACCTCTGCCATGGCGGCGCGGCGGCCGTCATCGCTCAGCCGGATGACGACCACACCCTCGGCCGCGGTGCGCCCGGCCTTCTTCGCCGCCTTGGCCTGCCCCGATTTGCGCATCGCCTCGATGGCGGCCTCGATGTCGCCGCCGGTCTCCACCAGGGCCTTCTTGCATTCCATCATGCCTGCGCCTGTACGTTCGCGCAGTTCCTTCACCTGGGCAGCAGTAATCGCCATTGCCTCTGTTCCTCGTTCATATATCTGGGATCGGGCCGGCCGCGGACGCGACCAGCGAAATAAAAAGCCACGGCCGCGACGGACCGTGGGGCGGGGTTCAGCCCTCTTCTTCCACCTCAACGAACTCGTCTTCGCGCCCGGCGGCCACCTGGGCGGCCGCGGTCTTGCCCTCGAGCACCGCCGCCGCGGCGCCCTGGCAATAGATCTGCACGGCGCGGATGGAGTCGTCATTACCGGGGATGATGTAGTCCACCAGGGTGGGATCGTTGTTGGTATCCACCACGCCCACCACCGGAATACCCAGCTTGCGCGCCTCGCTGACGGCGATCTTCTCGTGACCCGTATCGATCACGAACAGGGCGTCGGGCAGGCCGTTGATCTCTTTGATACCGCCCAGGCTGCGCTCCAGCTTCTCCATCTGCCGGCGCAGACCGAGGGCCTCCTTCTTGGAGAAACGTTCCACCGAACCGTCGGCGAACATCGCCTCCAGGTCGAGCAGGCGCTTCACCGACTGACGGATGGTCTTGTAGTTGGTGAGCATGCCACCCAACCAACGGTGGTCCACGTACGGCATCTTGCAGCGGGTGGCCTCTTCGCGTACCGCATCGCGCGCCGCACGCTTGGTGCCCACGAACAGGATACGTCCGCCGTTTTGAGACAGGGAGCCGATGAAGTTCATCGCCTCCTTGAACAGGGGCAGGGTCTTTTCGAGGTTGATGATATGGATCTTGTTACGCTCACCGAAGATGTAGGGGGCCATCTTCGGGTTCCAGTATTGGGTCTGGTGGCCGAAATGACAGCCGGCCTCCAACATCTGGCGCATGGTGACTTCGCTCATGGGATTGGCTCCTGAAAGTCGGGTTGGGACCTCCACGCACCCCACGGGGCAACCCTGAGGCAGGGCACCCGGCCCCGTGCGCCGGTGCGTGTGTGGATTTGCCGTCGGAACCTGGAAAGACCGCCCGTCTGAGGAGGACAAGGGGATCCGGCGGGACCCGGCCCTTGCCTGAGAGGCCAGAAGCTTCGTCCAACGACGTCGCACCTTATAGCATAAGGGCCCTCTCCCCACAATTGTCTCCACTCAGAGCCGTTTGCGCCGTGCCGCTCATCGGGCGCGTGACCGGCAGGGTGTCTTCACGGGGATGCTCTGATCGGGGCCCACCCGCGCGACGTCACCGGGCCGGCCCTGTTCCCGGGAGACATCGGCCCCGCTTCCATCCTCTTCGCCCGCCGGGCAGTCTGCGGGACGAGATCAAGGAAGGCGCGAATGGCCTCAATGGTGCCGATGCAGGCGCGCCGTTCCAACATCCGACCCGGGAGCAACAGGACGGCGGTCAGGGCCGCGGCCTCGAAGCAGACCGCCACGGCGCCATCGGGCTGGATCATGCCGCCGGGAAGGACCTCCGCCGACACAGACCGGTCACGAAAGGACGTCTCGAAAAACCGCGATGCCGGGGGCAACCCCCTCAGCGATACTGGCGCAGATACCACCACTCAAAGAAGCGTTTGGCCCAATGGAACAGGCGCATCTGCGGCATCACCAGGCTGTGCTTGGCAGTCCGTGCCACCAACATGCCGCTGTCGCAGCTGTCCACGATACAGACCAGTTCGGCACGGAAGGTCCGGTCCGCGGGCCCGCCCTGGAATTCTGCGAGCAGGTTCTGAGCCGCCGCCCGGGCCTGGAGATCGGCCATGTGGGCCTGTTTGGGAAGCCACTCGGGACCAGGAAAACTGCCCGAATCACCGGCCACGTAGACCCGCTCGAAGCCCCCCACCCGGCAATGGGCGTCGGCGGCGATCAGCCCCCCAGGGGAGCGGGGCAGATCGGTGTGATCGAACCAGGTGTTACCGGTCATACCCGGCATGAACAGGATAAGGTCGGCAGGAAACTCACCCCCGTCGGTGGTCACCTTGTCCGCACTGAAGCCCTTGAGCTTGTGTCCGAGATGGGTATGGATGTCGCGTTTCTCCATCTCCGCGAGGAGGCCCGATACGGCCTTGGGACCCAGCCGGTTTCCCGGTTTGGGGGCGGGGGTGAAAAACACCAGATCGAAACGCTCGCGCCGGCCCTCCCTGCGTAACTGACGGTCGATACCAAACAGAAACTCGAACATGGGTCCGCCACGCATGGCCCCGGGTTCCTTGGGATTGCCGGCGAAGCCGATGGCGATCGTGCCACCGTCGAGTTCGCGCAGGCGGTCACGGATACGCTCCGCCGCGGCAATGCCTTCGCAGGGGGTGATGGCATGTTCGATCCCCGGCAGTTTCTTCAGGAAACGCCCGCCCGAGGCGATGATGAGGCCGTCGTTCTCCAATTCGCCCGCGGTGGTGGACAGGCGCCGGCCGTCCGCGGAGAGGCCCTGGGCCTCCGCCGGCACGTGGCGCGCCTGCATCCGGCGGAAGAAGTTGCGCAACGGAATACGCAGGTCCTCGGCATTGCGCAGCCCCGAGGGGACCCAGATCAGACCGGGCAGGTAGACGAATTCAGGATGAGGACTGACCACCTGGATGTCCAGCGGCCGGCCCCCTTCGCGCAGGGTCTGAATGGCGGTGAGCGCGGCAAATCCACTGCCGACGACGGTGACCTTTTCCACGAGGATTCTCCGGTTTCGTTTGTCTATACCCGCCGCACATGGGTTTCCCCCCGGCAGCAGCCAGGCCAGCCACTACGGCCGCCGCCCGCACAAGCGAGGAGTGGCGCAGGGAAGTCCCGGTCAGGGAGCGAAGGACAATAGACCCAGGCGCGACGAATACAACGGGATGTCGAAAAAGCGGATTCTACGCCGCGAACGAAGGAGGGCCTGGAAAATCGCCAAGCCGTGCTTGTCGGGCATCTGGCGAATCACGGTCGGCCGTACCGACCGCGCCGGTGGCGAAGGCCCGCTACAGACCCACCAACTCCCCATGATGCCCCAGATACTTCACGATACTCAGGAGTTCCTGCGGCCGCACCTTGTCCGGGACGAACTCGATCACGGCAAGATGGGGATGCGCCTTCTCGGTGTTGAAATGGACCGAGACCACACCATCGCGCTCCCGCAGGCGTGCCTCGAGGCGGGCGATATCTTCGGCAGAGAGTGCTTCGTCTATGTGCAGGGTCACATCGGCCAAGTCGACGTCCATCGCAGACACCTCCGGTGGTAGGAATGCTTTCTTTTCCTTTTATACACCAATCGAACGAACATGCCAGTCTCCCCGCCTTCTTGATACGATAGGCGCCTCCTGCCGTAGAGGAACGAGTCCATGTACCGCGCCCTGTCCGTCTCATCCGCCGTCGCCCTCGTTCTGGCCGGCGCGAGCGCGGCGGACCCGGATCTGAGCGTCACCCCGGCCGATCTCACCCCCGAAATCGAGGTACACGACTACTCCAACCGCCGCGTGGAGGAATACCGGGTAAACGGACATCTCTATATGATCAAGATCTCACCCGCGGCAGGTGCGCCCTACTATCTGATCGACGACGACGGCAGCGGCCACATGGAATACCGCCGTGACGCCGCTGGCCGCGACATCCGCGTGCCCCAATGGACCCTGTTCTCCTGGTAAGGCCCATGGTGTCCCGATCTGCCTGCAACCCGCAGGCAGGCGTACCCTCCCGACGGATGACCGTGCCGGGCCGCGCAGAAGTCGCCGTGGCCCGAGCCGCTCCTACGAACCGAGATGCCCGGTGGAACAGCGGAAGATCCGGCATCGCGCTACGAGGTGCGCCTGATGCGCGTACTTTCACAGTAATCACAGAGGGAGTCTCCATGGCCATTCGAACCTTCTTCACCCTGCTGTTGCTCGCCGTGATCGCGGCGCCTTCTGGGGCCGACACCCTGGACGATGTCCGCGCCCGCGACAGCCTGCGTTGCGGCGTCAACGGTAACGCCCCCGGCCTTTCGCTCAAGGATGCCCAGGGCCGTTGGACCGGCCTCGACGCCGACTTCTGCCGGGCGGTGGCCGCCGCCGTTCTGAGGGATCCGGACAAGGTGACCTTCGTGTCCCTGGACAACACCGCGCGGCTGGAGGCCCTGGCCAAAGGCCGGATCGACCTCCTGGCCCGCAACACCACCTGGACCCTGTCGCGCGACACCAGGCGCGGGATGAGCTTCGTGGGCACCCTCTACTACGACGGCCAGGGCCTCATGGTTCCGGTCGCCAAGGGCCTGCACAGCGCCCTCGAACTGGATGGCGCCCGGGTCTGCGTGGCCCGGGGCACCACCAGCGTGGGCAATCTGCAACGCTACTTCCTGCGTAACCGCATGAAACTCGAGATCGTACCGGCCATGGACACCCGGGCGGCGCTACGCGCCTACCTCAAGGGCCGCTGTGACGCCTTGAGCAGCGACGCCTCCCAACTCTACGGCCTGCGCGCCGGTCTGCCCGACCCCGGGGCGCAGATGGTACTGCCCGAACGACTGTCGAAGGAGCCGCTGGCCCCCGCGGTCCGCAAGGGCGATACACGCTGGTTCGACATCGTCCGCTGGACCCTGTTCGTGCTCCTGGATGCGGAGGAACTGGGCATAGGCTCCAGGAACGCCACCCAGGCCCGGCGCCTGGCCCGTAGCCCCGAGTCGCGCCGCCTCCTCGGCCTGGCCACCCAAACGGCCCACCCCCGGGGCCTGGACAGCGATTGGGCCTTCCGGGTCATCTCCCGGGTAGGCAACTACGCCGAGATGTTCGAACGCAATCTGACTGCCCCCCTCGGGATAAAACGCGGCCTCAACGCCCTTTGGCGCGATGGTGGCCTGCAATTCGCCCCCCCCATGATGTAATTCGCGGAGATCCACCATGCCCCTGGTACGTCCTTTTCCCGGCCTGCGCCCCGCGCCCGGCCACGCCGCCGAGGTGGCGGCCCCCCCCTATGATGTAGTGAATGCACAGGAAGCGCGCGCCCTGGTGGCCGGCCGCCCCTGGAGCTTTCTGCACATCTCCCGTCCCGAGGTGGACCTGCCCGAGGGCACCGACCCCTATGCCCCCGAGGTCTATGCCAAGGCCCGCGAGAACCTGGACCGGATGCGCGCCGAGGGCATCCTGCAGATGGACCCGGAGCCCCGTTTCTACGTCTACCGCCTGAGCATGGGTGACCATCGCCAGACCGGACTGGTGGGCGCGGCCTCGGTGGCCGCCTACGAGCAGGGCAGGATCAAGAAGCACGAATTCACCCGCCCCGCCAAGGAAGACGACCGGGTACGCCAGATCGACGCCCTGGACGCCCAGACCGGGCCGGTGTTCCTGGTATACAGGGCCGCCCCGGAGATCGACGCCCTCCTTGCGGAGCAGAGCAGCGGCGCGGCAGAAGTAGACGTCACCGCCACCGGCGGTGTACGCCACGAACTCTGGCCGCTCCGCGATGCCGGAGTGAATGCCCGCCTCCAGGCCGCCTTCGATGCCCTGGACGCCCTCTACGTGGCCGACGGTCATCATCGCTCCGCCGCCGCCTCACGGGTGGCCGCGGCCCGACGCAAGGTCAATCCCCATCACACCGGAGAGGAACCCTACAATTACTTCCTCTCGGTCGTCTTCCCTCACGATCAGATGCAGATCCTCGACTACAACCGTGTGGTCCGGGACCTCCACGGACTGGACGAGCGCACCTTCATGGAGCGCGTCGCGATTCCCTTCCAGGTGCTTCCGGTAGAGACACAGGCGCGCCCCACCCGCCCCGGCGAATTTGGCATGTACCTGGCCGGACACTGGTACCGCCTCGTGCTCGACCCGGCGCGCATCCCCTGGGACGATCCCGTGGGCCGCCTGGACGTCAGTCTGCTCACCGACAACCTGATCGAGCCGATCCTCGGTATCGTGGACCAGCGCCGTGACGACCGCATCGATTTCGTCGGCGGCATCCGCGGTCTGGGTGAACTGGAACGGCGGGTGGACAGTGGAGAGATGAGAGTGGCCTTCGCCCTCCATCCCACCCGGATCGACGATCTCATGGCGGTGGCCGACGCCGGCGAGGTGATGCCACCCAAGTCCACTTGGTTCGAGCCGAAACTCGCCGACGGCCTGGTGAGCCACGTCTTGGGTTGAGACCGCCAACCCATGGTCTCCACTACGCCGACCCTCCCCGAGGACCCCGACCTGACCGCAGAGGCCGTGCATGCCTGGCTCGAGGAGCTGGGCAGGCCGTACGACCAGGAGGGACGCGACCGCCTGCGGGCGGCGGCAGACCGGGCCTTCAACGAACTGGCCGACACCCACCTGGAGACCGCCGAGAGCCGCCTGCGCCACAACCTGGCCACCGCCGAGATCCTGGCGGAACTGCGCCTGGACGCAGACACCCTGAGCGCGGCCATCCTCAACGGCCTGCCCGTGGACGCGGCCTTCGAGGCGGCCTTCGGAGCGGCGGTGGCGCGGATGGTGGCCGGCCTCGACCGCCTGGCCCAGCTCGCCGCCCTGGACACCGCCGACGACGCCCGCAGCGCCGAGAACCTGCGGCGCCTGCTGCTGGGCATGACCGAAGACGTACGCGCCATCCTGGTGGCCCTGGCCGAACGCCTGCACCTGCTGCGCAGGGCGCGTGGACTGAGCGACGAGATCCGCCGCCGCCTCGGACGCGAGACCCGCGACATCTATGGCCCCCTGGCCAACCGTCTCGGCGTCTGGCAGCTCAAGTGGGAACTGGAGGACCTCTCTCTGCGTTTTCTCGACCCCGGGACCTACCGGCGCATCGCCACCCTCCTGGAAGACCGGCGCAGCGAACGCCAGCAGGGCATCACCGAGGTCATGGAGACCCTGCGCGAGGCCTTCGCCGAGGCCGGCATCCCCGCCGAGCTGAGCGGCCGCCCAAAACATATCTACAGCATCTGGCGAAAGATGCAGCGCAAGGGGGTCGACTTCGAGCAGATCTTCGACGTACGCGCGGTGCGCGTCCTGGTCTCGGACCTGGGCCAATGCTACGGCGCCCTGGGGGTCGTCCATGGCCTCTGGCGACACATCCCGGGAGAATTCGACGACTATATCGCCACTCCCAAGGCCAATGGCTACCAATCCATCCACACCGCGGTGATCGGTCCCGACGGCAAGCCCCTGGAGGTACAGATCCGCACCCGCGCGATGCACCGTGACGCGGAACTGGGGATCGCCGCCCACTGGCGCTACAAAGAAAACGCCGGCCACGACAGCGAACTGGAACGGCGCATCCTCTGGATGCGCAACTGGCTCGATCTGCAAGACGAGGGCGGCAGCCCCGAGGCCTTCCTGGAACGCTTCAAGGACGAGTTCCAGCCGGTGCGCATCTACGTGCTCACCCCCCGCAACCAGGTGATCGAGCTGCCGCGTGGGGCGACACCGCTGGATTTCGCCTACGCCATCCACTCCGATGTGGGGCACCGCTGCCGCGGCGCCCGGGTGGACGGCCGCATCGCCCCCCTCACCCAGCCCCTGGAGAGTGGGCAGCGGGTGGAGATCCTCACCGCGCGCGAGCCCGCCCCGAGCCGCGATTGGCTCAACCCCCAGCTCGGTTATCTCAAGACCGCCCGCGCCCGCAGCCGGGTGCGCCAGTGGTTCAAACAGCACGACTACCTCACCCACCTGGAACAGGGCAAGGCCCTGCTGGAGCGCGAGCTGACACCCCTGCGCCTGGCGTCGCCCCCCGACCTGGAGGCCCTCGCCCAGCACTTCAATCTCGTCTCGGGAGACGACCTCCTGGCCGCCCTGGGGCGTGGCGAGATCCGCCCGGCTCAGGTCCTCAAACGCGTCGTTCCGCCCACCCCGCCCCACCGCCGCATCCAGGCGAGGCCCAAGACCCCGCCCGGCGGGGTCCTCGTGGAGGGGATCGGCGATGTCCTCACGCACATCGCCCACTGCTGCAAACCGGTGCCCCCCGACCCCATCCGGGGCTTCATCACCCGTGGTCATGGGGTCAGCATCCACCACCACGACTGCCCCAACATCCGGCGTCTCGCCGAGGCCCACCCCGAACGCGTGGTGGAAGTGGCCTGGAGCGGCGACGGGCAGAGTCGCTTCCCGTTGGACCTCGCGATCCACGCCAGCGACCGCAAGGGCCTGCTCCGGGACATCTCGGCCCAGTTCGCGGAAGACGAGATCGACGTGATCGGGGTCAACACCCGTTCCGACCGGGGAAAGGGGACCGCGCGCATGCGCTTCACCGTGGAGATCGAGGACCTCAGCGGCCTGCAACGGGTCATCCGGCGTCTGCAGGCCATGCCGGAGGTGCTGGAGGTGCGGCGGGCACGACCGCGCTGAAGGCGGAGGGGTATATACGCGCCCTCCCTGGGGTCTTCCGTCCTTTGGTCCCTAGTCGCCACCACCGTGCCACGCCCCGCCACTGCCGTCGCAACCACGGCTGACAGCAGGCCCACGAACGGGTAGCATTGGCAGGCCGTCGAAAAATGGAAGTTTTGCACGGCCGGCGTGCGATACATGGATGTATGGCCACTCTCTACGGCTGTAACCTATTGAAAAGCAAATAAACCGGGAAATCGCACTTCCCGGCTCGGTGGAACATCCTGTCAACGGCCTTTGGCGCCTGCCCCGACCTCCCGAATGTACCTCGTCCTGCTGTCCCCCCTCCTCCTGCTGGCCGCCTGCGCCCAGATGCAGCCCCGCCCCGGCAGCCCGTGGTATCCGCCACCGGTGGGCACGGTCCTGGAAGTGCGGGAACCTCTGCCCATCCCCATCGGCCGTACCCGCCTGTTCTTCCAGCAGGGGCACCGACGGGACAGGTACGACCCCTACCGGCCGGTATGCGCCTTCGAGGTCCGCCGCATCGACCGCCAGGCGGTCCGCCGCCTGCCGCCGGGGCGTTTCCGGGTGCGCCGGGTGGAACCGGTGGCGGCCGAGGTGGTGCGGGCCGCGCCCCTGCGGCTGGCAGGCCTGGGTCCGGCGGGGACGGGTGACAGTGGCCGCCCCATGATTCAACGCGGCTGGCATCTCTGGTTCGAGCCTTCGGGGACACGTCCCGAACCCCTGCGCCTGAGCTGCTACGGGGCCTTGGATACGGCGGACCGCGCCCTGCCGCCGAGCCTGCCGGAGATGGGGATCGCCCTCGGCCCAGGCTTCCATCTGCAACTGGCCTCCGTGAAGGGCCCCTGATGGACGCCGGCACCCTCCTCGAACCCCTGAACCCGGCCCAACGCGAGGCGGTCAGCGCCCCTCCCGGGCACCTGCTGGTCCTCGCCGGGGCCGGCAGCGGCAAGACCCGGGTGCTCGCCCACCGCATCGCCTGGCTGCTGCGGGTGGAGGGCCAGAGTCCCTGGTCGATCCTGGCGGTGACCTTCACCAACAAGGCCGCCCGGGAGATGCGCGCGCGTATCGAGGGCCTGTTGGAGGCCCCCATCGGCGGTATGTGGGTGGGCACCTTCCACGGTCTCGCCCACCGCCTGTTGCGCGCCCATTTCGCCGATGCCGGACTGCCCCAGGGCTTTCAGATCCTCGACGGCGACGATCAGTTGCGCCAGATCAAGCGCACCCTGCGCGCCCTGGAACTGGACGAGGCCCGCTGGCCGCCGCGCCAGGCCCAGGGCTTCATCAACGCCCAGAAGGACGCGGGCCACCGCCCCCGGCACCTGGACGGCGGCGGTGACTTCCAGCAGGAGACCCTGATCCGGATCTACCGCGAATATCAGAGCGCCTGCGACCGCGGCGGCCTGGTGGACTTCGCCGAACTCCTGTTGCGTGCCTACGAACTCTGGCGCGACCACCCCGACATCCTGGACCACTACCGCCGCCGCTTCCGCAACGTCCTGGTGGACGAGTTCCAGGACACCAACGCCATCCAGTATGCCTGGCTGCGCCTGCTCGGCGGCGACGACAACCACCTCTTCGTGGTGGGCGACGACGATCAGTCCATCTACGGCTGGCGCGGGGCGCGGGTGGAGAACATCCAGAACCTGGAACGCGACCTGCCCGGCACCCGCCTGGTGCGCCTGGAGCAGAACTACCGCTCCACCGCCAACATCCTGGCCGCGGCCAACGCCCTCATCGCCCACAACAACGGCCGCCTGGGCAAGGAACTCTGGACCCAGGGCCGGGCCGGCGACCCGCTCTATCTCTATGCCGCCTTCAACGAGGGGGACGAGGCGCGCTGGGTGATCGGGCGCATCCAGGCCGGGATCGAGGAGGGCCGGCGCCGCGACGAGCACGCCATCCTCTACCGCACCAGCGCCCAGTCGCGGCAGTTCGAGGAGGCCCTGATTCAGGCCGGGATCCCCTACCGGGTGTATGGGGGGTTGAGGTTCTTCGAGCGCCTGGAGATCAAGGACGCCCTCGCCTACCTGCGCCTGGCGGTCAACCGCGACGACGACGCGGCCTTCGAGCGGGCGGTCAACACCCCGCCCCGGGGGATCGGCCAGAAGACCCTGGAGGCCCTGCGCGCCGAGGCCCGCGCCGCGGGCCGGACCCTCTGGGCCAGCCTCGCGGCGCTGCGCGCCCAGGACCGCCTGCCAGCGCGGGCCGGGACCGCCCTGGGCCGCTTCGCCGATCTCATCGACGGCCTGGCGGCAGAGATCCGGGGGCTGGACCTGCACGACCAGGTGGGCCGCGCCATCGAGCGCTCAGGCCTCCCGGACCACTACCTCAAGGCCCGCGACGGCCGCGGCCAGGACCGGATCGAGAACCTTCAGGAGCTGGTCAACGCCGCCCGCCAATTCACCCCCGACGACCTGGAGGAGGCGCTGCCGCCGCTGGAGGCCTTCCTCGCCCAGGCCGCCCTGGACGCGGGCGAGGCCCAGGGCGATGCCCACGACGATTGCGTGCAGTTGATGACCCTGCACGCGGCCAAGGGCCTGGAGTTCCCCCGGGTGTTCCTGGTGGGCCTGGAGGAGGGCCTGTTCCCCCACGGCCTGTCGGCACATGACCCCGCGCGTCTGGAGGAGGAACGCCGCCTGTGTTATGTGGGCATGACCCGGGCGCGGGAGACCCTGTACCTGAGCTACGCCGAATCCCGCCGTCTCCGCGGACGCGAGGACTTCCCCATGCCGTCGCGTTTCCTCGCCGAGATCCCCGCGGAACGCATCGAAGAGGTGCGGGCCCGGGCCCAGGTGAGCCATCCCCTGTACCGCCCGGAGCCGGAACCGGAGGTCGCGGGCGGCTTCCGCCTGGGCCAGCGGGTGCGCCACGCCCGCTTCGGCGAGGGGATCATCCTCGATCAGGAAGGTCAGGGGGCCGGGACCCGGGTGCAGGTGAACTTCGCCGGCGGCAGCAAGTGGCTGGTGTTGGCCTATGCCCGCCTGGAGGCCTGCTGAGCGGAACCCCTGAGTGTCCAAACCGATGCCCCAACCCCGGCACACCCCCATGATGCAGCAGTACCTCCGCCTCAAGGCGGAGTTCCCGGAGATGCTGTTGTTCTACCGCATGGGCGACTTCTACGAACTCTTCTACGCGGACGCCGAGCGCGCCGCGCGCCTGTTGGACATCACCCTGACCCAGCGCGGCCAGTCGGCGGGCCAGCCCATCCCCATGGCCGGGGTGCCTTACCACGCCGCCGAGTCCTACCTGGCCAAACTGGTGAAACAGGGCGAGTCGGTGGCCATCGCCGAGCAGATCGGCGACCCGGCGGCCACCAAGGGGCCGGTGGAGCGCAAGGTGGTGCGCATCGTCACTCCCGGTACGGTCACCGACGAGGCCCTGCTGGACGAACGCCGGGACAATCTCCTGGTGGCCATCCACGCGGCGGACGAGGCCTTCGGCCTGGCCAGCCTGGACCTGGGCGGGGGGCGCTTCGTGCTCCAGCAACCCGCCGACCTGGCCGCCCTGCGTGCGGAGCTGGAAAGGCTGCAACCGGCCGAGATCCTGGTGGCCGAGGACAGCCCCCTGCCCGCCCGCCTCGGCCTGGAGAGGGGCGTCACCCACCGTCCGCCCTGGCACTTCGACCGTGACAGCGCCGAGGCCCTGCTCACCGCCCAATTCGGGGTGCGTGACCTGCGCGGCTTCGGTTGCGACGCGGTGCCGCTGGCGGTGAACGCCGCCGGCTGCCTGTTGCAGTACGCCCAGGACACCCAGCGCACCGGCCTGCCCCACCTCCAGGGCCTGCGCGTGGAACGCAGCGAGGACGCCCTGGTCATCGACGCGGCCACCCGCCGCAACCTGGAGCTGACCCGCAGCCTCACGGGCGACGACCGTCATACCCTGGCCGGGGCCCTGGACCGTACCCTGACCCCCATGGGGGCACGCCTGCTGCGGCGCTGGATCAACCGGCCGCTGCGGCGGGTGGAGGCCATCCGCCGACGCCACGCGGCACTGGCGGAACTCCTGGAGACCCAGAGCTGGGAGGCCCTGCGGGAGGCCCTCAAGGGCCTCGGCGACCTCGAACGGATGCTCGCCCGGGTCGCCCTGCGCAGCGCCCGGCCGCGCGACCTGGCGGGCGTCCGCGCCGCCCTGGGGCGGCTGGAGAGCGTCCACGGCCTGCTCGCCCCCTTGCAGGAACCGCTCCTGCGCGGCCTCGCCGAGGCCTGCGCGCCCCGCCCGGCGGAATGGGACCACTTGTGCCGCGCCCTGGTGGAGGAGCCCCCGGCCCTGGTCCGGGACGGGGGGGTGATCGCCCCCGGTTTCGACGCCGATCTGGACGCCCTCAAGGGCCTGGCGGAAAACGCCGACGGCTTCCTCCTGGATCTGGAGAGGCGCGAACGCGAACGCACCGGGGTCGCCACCCTGAAGGTGGGCTACAACCGGGTGCACGGCTACTACATCGAGATGGGCCGCGCCCATGCCGACCAGGCCCCCCCCGACTACCAGCGCCGTCAGACCCTGAAGGGCGCCGAGCGTTACATCACCCCGGAACTCAAGCGTTTCGAGGACCAGGTCCTGAGCGCCCGGGAACGCGCCCTGGCGCGGGAGAAGCAGCTCTACGAAGAACTGCTGGACTGGCTCGGCGAACGCCTCGCCCCCCTCCAGGCCCTGGCCTCGGCCCTGGCCACCCTGGATGTCCTGGCCAACCTGGCCGAGCGCGCCGAGGCCCTGGATCTGGTCCGGCCCGAGATGCGCGAGGCGCCGGGGATGGCGGTCGAGGCAGGCCGCCACCCGGTGGTGGAGCAGGTCACCACCCATCCCTTCGTGGGCAACGACCTGGACCTGGACGAGGAGCGGCGGATGCTCATCGTCACCGGTCCCAACATGGGCGGCAAGTCCACCTTCATGCGTCAGAGCGCGCTGATCCTGATCCTCGCCTGCGCCGGGGCCTTCGTCCCGGCACGGCGGGCGGAGATCGGCCCCTTCGATCGCATCTTTTCGCGCATCGGCGCCTCGGACGACCTCGCCGGCGGGCGTTCCACCTTCATGGTGGAGATGGAGGAGACCGCCAACATCCTCCACAACGCCGGCCCCGGCAGCCTGGTGCTCATGGACGAGATCGGCCGCGGCACCAGTACCTTCGATGGGCTATCCCTGGCCTGGGCCACGGCGGTGGAGCTGGCCACCCGCATCCGCGCCTTCACCCTCTTCGCCACCCATTATTTCGAACTCACCACCCTGCCGGAGGAATATCCGGGGATCGCCAACGTCCACCTGGATGCGGTGGAACAGGGGGACGGGATCGTCTTCCTCCATGCCCTGCGCGAGGGCCCGGCGAGCCAGAGCTACGGCCTTCAGGTGGCGGCCCTGGCGGGGGTGCCACGGGCGGTGATCGAACGCGCCCGCAGGCGTCTGGCGGAATTGGAGGATCAGGCCCTGGGACAGAGCGGGCGCCACGGCCCGCAACTGCCGCTGTTCCCCGCCGCGGCACCGAACCCGCTGCAGGAACGGCTGCGCGGCCTGGACGTGGACGGGCTCAGCCCGCGACAGGCCCTGGACCTGCTCTATGAACTCAAGCGGGATGCGGAAGCGGGCGCATGAGGTGGAATCGTCCCGGGGGAGAGAGCGATTCCTGGAAGGCGGGACCTCATGCCGGGGCCTGGGCGGGCAGATCGCTGTCGGCATTGGGCAGATCGGCGGCGAAAAAGAATTCGAGCCGGGTATCGCCGACCTGGATATGGTCACCGGAGGACAGGCGCACCCCTCCACCCTGGATCTTCTTTCCGTTCAGTCGGGTCACCTGCCTGCCGCCCAGGTGGAGCAGGAAATAGCCGTTGGCACGGCGCGATATGACCGCCAGTTCGGAACCGGGCGTTCCCACTGTGAACAGCCCTTGTTCGATACCCCGGATCTCTCCCTGACGCTCCCCCTCGATGTAGCGCACGCAGGCCTTCTGCGGACGCGCCGGGGGCACGGTACGGGACGGAGAGCGCCGCAGCACCAATGTCTTGTCGGGGTCTTTCTCGTTGATCTCCGAATCCGCGGGCGTGGCCACGAAACGCAAGCGGAAGGGGGTGATCTGTAGGATGTCCCCATCTTTCAACAGATGCTTGCGAATCCGGCGGGCATTCAGGGAGACGCCGTTGGTGCTCCCCAGGTCCTCCAGATAGTAGTCGCCGTACATACGCACCACGCGGGCATGACGGCGGCTCACCGCCGGGTTGGCCAGGTGTACGCCGCACCCGCGCTCTCGCCCGATCAGGGTCTCCTGCGCGGCCAGATCCCAGACCTCCACCACCTTTTCGTTCTCCACCAGCTCCAGCCTGGCCATGATGTTCACCCCGAAACTCGTTTCCTGTCACTTCCTACAAGATCTCGAACCCTCTGCCAAGGGGGAAGCAGGAAAACCGGAGATCCGCCAACCATGGGACATCTCTCCGCAGGCACGTCCCTTTCTTCACCCTACCAGCACCACGCTGACGTTATCGCTTCCGCCGCACAGGCAGGCCATCTCAATCAGACACTCCGCACGATCGCGCAGGTCCCGGGCCTCGTCGGCCAGGGTGGCCGCAATCTCCGCCTCCTCCACGAGATGGCTGAGCCCGTCGGTGCAAAACAGGAACATGTCACCGGCCTCAACCGCCACCTGGCCGAGACCGGGGTCCACCCAGGGTTCGCTGCCGAGGGCCCGAGTGAGCACATTGCCACCCACGCCCAATTCGAGCGCCTCGGCCGCGGACCGGACGACACCTTCGTCCAGCATCTCCTGAAGCAAAGAGTGGTCACGACTGAGGCACGTCAGCCGCCCCTCCCGAAAGCGGTAAAGACGCGAGTCCCCCAGCCAAACGTAGATCAGATGGGCGTCTCGAAACACCCCGGCGATCACAGTGGTGCCCATCCCTCGCAAACTCGGGTCTTGCCGGGCGCGGTCGTAGATCAGACCGTTGGTCTTTTCGAGGGCCGCAACCAACTGCCTTCGCAACACCTCGATATCCATTGGAGCGCACAGCCTTGGGCGCATCTGGGCGACCATGCCCTCCACCGCCATACGACTGGCCACGGCGCCGCCACGGTGCCCACCCATGCCGTCGGCCACCACCACCAGCCCGAGTTGGGGGTCGGCGGCCACGAAATCTTCATTGCCGGGACGAATCAGTCCCACATCGGTGAGGGCGATGAATTCCATTCATGCGGTACGGTCGAGTGGAGACGCAGGGGCATTATATACCCATCCGACGAAACGGCCGCGACCCGGCACGGCTCTCCGCGCAGGAGTCATCGCGGCTGAAGCCGCTCCCACGTCGATGCCTATGGGGAGAATGCGGAGATCTTATTCCCTTTCTTCGATCCAGGCCATCTGGATGGCCTCCAGGATGCGCTCGCTGGAATGTTTCGGATCATCGCCGAAGGCCTCCAGGGCAACGACCCAATCGTGGAGGTCGACGAAGTTGATCTGCAACGGGTCCACCTCGGGATGGACCTCGTCGAGTTCGATGGCGATCTCCCGGACATCCGTCCACCTCAGACTCATGGGCAACCTCCTCAATGGCTCTCGGAGACCATATTGATGGTGTATTTGGGGATCTCCACCACGAGGTCCTCACCATCCACGACCGCCTGGCAGCTCAGCCGGGACTCGGGTTCCAGGCCCCAGGCCTTGTCCAGCATGTCCTCTTCGGTCTCCTCGGCCTCCGGCAGGGAGTCGAAGCCCTCGCGCACGATGACGTGACAGGTGGTGCAGGCACAGGACTTCTCACAGGCATGTTCGATCTCGATGCCATGGGCGAGGGCGGCGTCGAGGATGGTGACGCCCGGCTCCGCCTCGATCAGGGCGCCCTCGGGACAGATCTCTTCATGGGGCAGAAAGATGATTTGGGGCATGGTGTCCTCAGTCGAATTCACTGACTCTGCGGCCGGCCATGGCGCGCTGGATGCCCGCGTCCATGCGGCGCTGGACGTAGGGGGCACAGGTGCGTTCCAGGGTCTTCAGGGCGGTATGGATGGCCTCGGGGTCGGAGCCGGCCGCCAGGGTCTCCAGGCGCTCGGCGGCGGCGTCGATGGCGGCCCGCTCATCGGGTTCGAGGAGGGCCTCGCCGTCCTCCGCCAAGGCGGTGCGCAGGGATTCCAGCACCCGCGCGGCCTCCACCTGTTCCTCGCGCAGGCGCCGCGCCGCCAGATCGTCCTCGGCGTGGGTGAGGGACTCGCGCAGCATGCGCTCCACCTCGCTGTCGGCCAGACCGTAGGACGGCTTCACCTCGACCCGCGCCTCCACCCCGCGGGTCTGTTCGCGGGCGCTCACCGACAGCAGGCCATCGGCGTCCACCTGGAAGGTGACCCGGATACGCGCCGCCCCAGCCACCATGGGCGGGATGCCGCGCAATTCGAAGCGGGCCAGGGAACGGCAGTCTTGGACCAGATCCCGCTCGCCCTGGACCACGTGAATGGCCATGGCGGTCTGGCCGTCCTTGAAGGTGGTGAACTCCTGGGCGCGGGCCACCGGGAGGGTGGTGTTGCGGGGGATGATGCGCTCCACCAGGCCGCCCAGGGTCTCGATCCCCAGGGACAGGGGATTGACATCCAACAGCAGGGTATCGCTATCCGGACGGTTGCCGGCCAGGACGTCGGCCTGGAGGGCGGCGCCCATGGCCACCACCCGGTCTGGGTCCAGATCCACCAGGGGCGGGATCCCGAAGAATTCCGCCACCCGCTCGCGCACCCGGGGCACCCGCGTGGAACCGCCCACCATGATCACGTCGGCCACCTCTCCGGGCCTGAGGCCGGCGTCGCGCAGGGCCCGGCGACAGGCGCTCAGGGTCCGGGAGACGAGGGGGTCCACCAGACCGTGAAAGGTCTCCCGGTCCAGCTCCCCCTGCCAGCGGCGGCCCTCGCCCAGGTCGATGTCCAGGGGCACCGCCCCGGCCTCGCTCAGGGCCTCCTTGGCGGCACAGGCGTCAGCCAGCACCCGGCGCAGCAGGCGCGGGTCCTGGCCCTCGCCCAGGCCGGCCTGCTCCAGGATCCAATGGGCGACGGCGCGGTCGAAATCGTCACCGCCCAGGGCCGAGTCGCCGCCGGTGGAGAGGACCTCGAACACGCCCTTGTTGAGGCGCAGGATGGAGATGTCGAAGGTCCCGCCGCCCAGGTCGTAGACGGCATGGAGGCCCTCCGCCCGGCGGTCCAGGCCGTAGGCCACGGCCGCCGCGGTGGGCTCGTTGAGAAGGCGGAACAGATGCAGCCCGGCGAGACGGGCGGCGTCCTTGGTGGCCTGGCGCTGGGCATCGTCGAAATAGGCGGGCACGGTGATGACCACCCCGGCGAGTTCACCGCCCAGGGCCTGTTCGGCGCGCCGGGCGAGGACCTCGAGGATCGCCGCCGAGACCTCCACCGGGCTCTTGGCCCCGGCGCGGGTGAGGATACGCGGCATCCCCCCTTCCGCGGCCTCGAATTCATAGGGCAGGCGCCCGCCCAGGGTCTTGATGTCCGCGATCCCGCGGCCGATGAGGCGCTTCACCGAGGCGATGGTATTGTGGGGGTCTGCGGCCGCCATGGCCTTGGCCTCGTGACCCACCACGACCGCATCCGCATCGGCATAGCGCACCACCGAGGGCAGCAGATGGCGACCCTGTTCGTCGGGCAGGGTCTCGGCCCGCCCCGAGCGCACCACCGCCACCAGGGAGTTGGTGGTGCCCAGGTCGATGCCCGCGGCCAGGCGGTGCTGATGAGGGGCGGCGGACTGGCCGGGTTCGGCGATTTGCAGGAGGGCCATGACGAAGTCTCCAGTAGAATTAGGGAGGCAATGACGGGAAGCGGTACGCTAGCCCGTCTCCTCCAGGCGTGCCTCCACCCCCTCCGCCTCCTGGCGCAGCTTGTCGAGAAACTGATACCGCCGCACCCCCTCCACCGCCTCGGCCAGGGCGGCCTCGTCGCCACGGGCGAAGAGCCCCGAGAGCCGCCCCTGAAGCCCTTCGATCGCCGCCTGGATGCGCTCCAGGACGGCCTCCAGGGCGGTGTGGGGATCGGCCGCCGCAGGCACTGCCTCCAGGGCCTCGCGCAGTTCCATCTGTTCCATGAGGAAGGCGGGGTCCACCCGGGCGTTGGCCCGGTCCAGGTCGATGCCATGCAGGCCGAGGAGGTAGACGGCCCGCTGCAAGGGGTCCTTCAGGACCTGGAAGGCCTCGTTGACCCGTACCGCCTCCTGCATGGCCAGGCGCCGCTCCTGATCCGGGGCGCTGGCGTAGCGGTCCGGATGGACCACCCGCTGGAGTTCGCGGTAGCGGTCATGCAGGGCCTGGACATCCAGGTCATAGGTACGATCCAGACCGAACAGGGCGAAGTGATCCCGGGTGAGGTCCAAGACGGGGCCTTCAGGCGGTGAAGCTCTCGCCGCAACCGCATTCGTTCCGGGCGTTGGGATTGTTGAACTTGAAGCCCTCGTTCAATCCCTCCCGGGTGTAATCCAGCTCGGTGCCTTCCAGATAGATCAGGCTCTTGGGATCGACGATGACCTTGACTCCCTTGTCCTCGAAGACCCGGTCGCCCTCCTGCAGTTCGTCGGCGAACTCCAACACGTAGGCCATGCCGGAACAGCCGGAGGTGCGCACCCCGAGACGCAGGCCGATGCCCTTGCCGCGGTTCTCCAGAAAGCGGCTCACGTGTTCGGCCGCGGAAGGGGTGAGCGAGATGCCCATGGATCAGGCCCCCTCCGTGGTCTCGGGCCGGCCCTGCTTCCTGGTGTAGTCCTGCACCGCGGCCTTGATGGCGTCCTCGGCCAGGACCGAGCAGTGGATCTTCACCGGCGGCAGGGCCAGCTCCTCGGCGATCTCGGTATTCTTGATCTCCAGGGCCTCGTCCAGGGTCTTGCCCTTGACCCACTCGGTGAGCAGGCTGCTGGAGGCGATGGCGGAGCCACAACCATAGGTCTTGAAGCGGGCGTCGGCGATGACGCCGTCTTCGGCCACCTTGATCTGCAGGCGCATCACATCGCCGCAGGCGGGGGCGCCCACCATGCCGGTGCCCACCGACTCGTCCTGGGTATCGAAGGCGCCGACGTTACGCGGATTCTCGTAGTGATCCAGAACCTTTTCGCTGTATGCCATGGTCTGTTACCTCTTGCTGACGGACCCGGGCTCAGTGCCCGGCCCATTGCACCGACTTGAGGTCGATGCCTTCTTTGTACATGTCCCACAGGGGAGAGAGTTCGCGCAGCCGCTGCACTTGGCTGCGTATCTTGGCGACGGCATAGTCCACCTCCTCCTGGGTGGTGAACCGGCCCAGGGTGAAACGTATGGAGCTGTGGGCCAGTTCGTCGTCGCGGCCGATGGCGCGCAAGACGTAACTGGGCTCCAGGCTCGCGGACGTGCAGGCGGAACCGGAGGAGACCGCCAGGTCCTTGAGGGCCATGATCAGGGATTCGCCCTCCACGAAGGCGAAGCTGACATTGAGATTGCCGGCCACCCGGCGCTCCTCGTGACCGTTGAGATAGACCGCCTCCATGTCCTTGATGCCGTCCCACAGGCGCTTGCGCAGGCCGAGCACGCGCTCGTTCTCGCTGGCCATCTCCTCGCCGGCGATGCGGAAGGCCTCGCCCATGCCCACGATCTGGTGGGTGGCCAGGGTGCCCGAGCGCATCCCGCGCTCATGACCGCCGCCGTGCATCTGCGCCTCGATGCGCACCCGCGGCTTACGCCGCACGTAGAGGGCGCCGATCCCCTTGGGACCATAGATCTTGTGGGCGGAGAAGGACATCAGGTCCACCTTCATGCGCTCCAGGTCGATGGGCACCTTGCCGGCGCTCTGGGCGGCGTCCACGTGCAACAGGATCTTGCGCGGCCGGGTGATCTCGCCAATCGCGGCGATGTCCTGGATCACCCCGATCTCGTTGTTGACGTGCATGACGGACACCAGGATGGTGTCGTCACGCAGGGCGGCCTCCAGCTTGCCCAGGTCGATGAGGCCGTCCGCCTCGGGCTCCAGATAGGTGACCTGGAAGCCCTCGCGTTCGAGCTGTCGGCAGGTATCCAGCACCGCCTTGTGCTCGGTCTTGCAGGTGACGATGTGACGTCCGCGTTTGGCATGGAAATGGGCCGCGCCCTTGAGGGCCAGGTTGTCGGACTCGGTGGCGCCGGAGGTCCAGACGATCTCCTTGGGGTCGGCGTTGACCAGCGCAGCCACCTGCTCGCGTGCCTGCTCGACCCGCTTCTCCGCCTCCCAGCCGAAGGCGTGGGAACGCGAGGCCGGATTGCCGAAGGCCCCGTCCGGGGTCAGGCAGGCGCACATGCGTTCCGCCACCCGCGGATCCACCGGGGTGGTGGCCGAGTAATCCATATAGATGGGTAGTTTCATAGTGGGTCGTTCCTCCGGGACCGGTGGTCAGGCGTCGGCCTGTTCCAATTCGACGGCGGGTGCGGCGGCCTCGGCCCGCACGGCCGGCTTGCGCCGACGCCGGTCCACCAGATCTTGCAGGCTGATGGTGTCGAGATACTCGTAGATTCGGTCGCTCAGGTCCTGCCACAGGTCATGGGTCAGGCAACGATGGTTGTTCTGACAATTGTGGGCGCCGCCGCACTTGGTGGTGTCCATGGGCTCATCCACCGCCACGATCACCTCGGCCACACAGATGTCCGCCGCCGTCCGGGACAGACGATAACCCCCGCCGGGACCGCGTACGCTGTCCACCAGGGCGTGCCGGCGCAGACGCGCGAACAACTGTTCCAGGTACGAAAGCGAGATCCCCTGGCGCTGAGCGATGTCCGCCAGGGCGATAGGGGCACTGTCCGCGTTGATCGCCAGATCCAGCATGGCGGTCACCGCATAGCGTCCTTTGGTGGTCAACCTCAAGGCAGTCTCCGGTTTGAGTGGGGACCGGGCGGGAATGACGCGCTCTGCGCACGTCGTCTCCGCCCGGTTCTGATAAGAGAGGTGGGATGGCCCACCCCCGCTGAGGACATCATGGAAACTACAATAGTTGACCAAATTAGTCAACTTTGGTTTCGTCGTCTCCTCCGGCGGAGTGGATCTCGCAGGCCTCGATCTCGGGCAGGTCCTCCACACAACGACCGGCGCCGAGACGTTCGAGGGCGTCGCACATGGCCTGCATCCGCCGGTCGAGCAGATGGATGTGGTCGAGGGTGCAGTTGATGGCGTGGGCCACCGGGTCGGGCGCATCCCGGGTCACCCCGTAGGCGTCGAACCCGATCCGGCGGGCGGTGGCCGCGCGGCGCGCGGCCACCGCCCCCTTGGGGCGTTCCACCACCCGCCCGGGCACCCCCACCACGGTGGCCCCCGGGGCCACCGGCTTCACCACCACGGCGTTGGAGCCGATCCGCGCCCCGTCGCCGATCTCGATGGGACCCAGGACCTTGGCCCCGGCCCCCACCACCACGTCGTTGCCCAGGGTGGGGTGGCGCTTGCCCTTCTGCCAACTGGTGCCGCCCAGGGTCACGCCGTGGTAGAGGGTGCAGTCGTCGCCGATCACCGCGGTCTCGCCGATCACCACCCCCATGCCGTGGTCGATGAAGAAGCGCCGGCCGATGCGCGCCCCGGGATGGATCTCGATCCCGGTATACCAGCGCGCCAGGTTCGACAACACCCGCGCCAGCCATTTGAAGCCGCCGTTCCACAGGCGATGGGCGACCCGGTGCATCAGGACCGCGTGGATGCCCGGATAGGTGGTGAGGATCTCGAAGCCGTTACGTGCCGCGGGATCGCGGTCGAACACGCTATCGATATCTTCGCGCAGCCTGTTGGGCATGGTACTTGAGTCTTTCGGTCAATTATTGGCGCATGAGCATGCGCTACAGGGATGGACGATTATGCATCAAGAGGGGACGGGGGGCCAAGCGGGGGGATGATAAGATGCGTCAACCCTCAGGAGTCTCGCCATGCCCCCCAACCCCACCCTCGACCTCGGCGCCCTGGATATCCTGGACATCCTGCCCGTGCTCGCCGCCCTGGTGTGCGGATTCGCCGCACGCCTGGCCAGACTGCCCCCGATGGTGGGCTTCCTCGCCGCGGGCTTCGTGCTCGCCGCCTTCGGTTTCCGCAACAGCCCGGGCCTGGAGACGATCGCCGACCTGGGGGTGAGCCTGATGCTCTTCGGCATCGGTCTCAAGCTCAATCTCCGGGAACTGACATCCCCAGTGATCTGGGCCGCGGCCTCGCTGCACATGCTGGCGATCACGGCCCTCGGCAGCGCCCTGCTGTGGCTCCTCCCGGCCGGCCTCGGCCTCGCCCCCTTCCCCGAGCTGACCCGGGCCCAGACGGCCCTGCTCGGCTTCGCCCTCAGCTTTTCGAGCACCGTGTTCGCGGTCAAGGTCTTCGAAGAACGCGGCGAGGGCGGCGCCCTGCATGCACGCATCGCCATCGGCATCCTCATCGTGCAGGACCTGTTCGCGGTCACCTTCCTCGCCGCCTCCGCGGGCAAGGCGCCCTCCCCCTGGGCCCTGGCCCTGCTGGCCCTGGTCCCCGCCCGTTCCCTGCTCCTGGGCCTGCTCGAACGCGCGGGTCATGGCGAGATGCTGGTGCTCCTGGGCTGGCTGCTGCCCCTCGGCGGCGCCGGGCTGTTCGAACTGGTGGGGGTCAAGGGCGACCTCGGCGCCCTGCTGCTGGGCGCGCTCATCGCCGGCACCCCCAAGTCCGACGAACTCGCCAGGGCCCTGTCCAGCTTCAAGGACCTGTTCCTGGTGGGGTTCTTCCTCACCATCGGCCTCACCGGCCTGCCCACCTGGGGCCAACTGGCGGCGGCCGCCCTGTTGCTGGCGCTCATACCCTTGAAGACCGCCCTCTTCTTCTGGCTGCTGACCCGCTTCCGCCTGCGTGCCCGCAGCGCCACCCTCGCCTCCCTGGCGCTCGCCGATTACAGCGAATTCGGGCTCATCCTCACCGCCATGGCCGTGGCCGCGGGCTGGCTGCCCGCGGGATGGGTCACGGTCTTCGCCCTCGCCGTGGCCCTGAGTTTCGTCCTCGCCGCCCCCCTCAACATCCTCGGCAGTGGGATCTATCGCCGTTGGCGCGACGGCCTGCTGACCTGGGAACGCGACCGGCGCCTGCCCGGCGACGGGATCATCGACCCCGGCGCGGCGCGGGTGGCGGTCTTCGGGATGGGCCGTCTGGGGAGCGCGGCCTACGACTCCCTGCGCGAGCGCTGGGGGGACACGATACTCGGCGTGGACCGGGACGCGGACACCGTCGCCCGGCATCGCGCCCAGGGCCGGCGGATCGTCCGCGGCGACGCCGCGGATCCGGATTTCTGGTCAAGGATCGATCAGGGCCGGGTGCGCTACGCCCTGCTCACCCTTCCCGACCACCAAGCCAACCTGAGCGCCGCGCGTCTGTGCCGGGAGTTCGATCCTCACATCCGGATCGCCGCCGTCGCCCGCTTCGAGGACGAGGTGGCCGAGCTGAGGACCGCAGGCGCCGAGCGGGTCTTCAACCTCTACACCGAGGCCGGCGCCGGTTTCGCCGAACACCTGTGGGCATCCGTGGAGAGCGGCCATCGGGCACGCGCCCCTGTTGCGCCTGCCTCCGACGGCGGTAGAATAGCGTCTTCGCGCCCGTAGCTCAGCTGGATAGAGTGTCGGCCTCCGGAGCCGAAGGTCACAGGTTCGAATCCTGTCGGGCGCGCCATTTCTTCGCGACCGCCCCCTCTCCCGGGGGACCGGCACGGGGCCGGGGGACCAAGCCCCTCGCCCATCCCCTTCATCGCCTCAACCACGGCACCCTGCGTGCCGGACAGCCCTTGTCAGTTCTGGGCCTGGGCCGCGGGGCTCTCGCCCCCCCACAGGCGCTCCAGGTGATAGAAGTCGCGCACCTTGGGCAGCATGATGTGCACCACCACATCGTTGAGGTCGATGAGGGCCCATTCGCCCTCGGCGAAGCCCTCGGTCCCCAGGGGGGGTTCGCCGGCCTCCTTGGCCTTGAAGGCCAGGGTCTCGGCCATGGCCTTGACGTGCCGGTCCGAGGTGCCGCTGGCGAGGATCATGGTATCGGTGATGCTGGTCTTGCCGCGTACGTCCAGTACTCTGATGTCTTTGGCCTTCATCTCCTCCAGGGTGGACAGGGCCAGGGCCTCGATCTGTTCAGGTCGCATGGTGTCGGCAGGTTCTCCTTACCGTGAAAGGCGCGCTGTGCGCGCTCCAAGTCCCCCTCTCCCAGAGGGAGAGGGCCGGGATGAGGGAAGGTTCAAGGCATCCCGCTCTTTCATCCTGCGGGGTGGCGCGGGCGCCGGGGCCTTGGTGGATTTTCGGAGCCAGCATGGCACTCGGCCTCATTCGTAACGCACCTCGAGGATCTCCAACTCGCGGATGCCGCCCGGCACCTGTACCTCGGCCACGTCGCCCTCGCTCTTGCCGATCAGGGCGCGGGCGATGGGTGAGCTGATAGACACCCGGCCATCCTTGGTGTCGGCCTCGTCGTCGCCCACGATCTGATAGCTGTGCTCCACCTCGGTATCGAGATCGAGGACGACCACGCTGGCCCCGAAGACCACCTTGCCGTTGGTGTTGAGCCTCGAGACATCGATCACCTGGGCATTGGACAACTTGGCCTCGATCTCCTTGATCCGGCCTTCGATGAAGCCCTGCTGTTCGCGCGCGGCATGGTATTCGGCATTCTCCTTGAGATCGCCGTGAGCACGGGCCTCGGCGATGGCCTGGATCACCCGGGGGCGTTCCACGCGCTTGAGGCGTTCGAGTTCCTCGCGCAGCTTCTCGGCACCGCGTTGGGTCATGGGGACTTTCTGCATTTCCTTCGATCCTCTCTCGAAATCGAGCCGTTGAAAAACGCGCGTTTTCGACGGTCTGTGTGCGGTACAGGATGCGCCGCCCCTCTCGACGGCGACAACTGGTTGCAAATGGAGGAACCGGGAACTCGCATCTTCCGGTTCCTCCGTCTAAAAAGTGATGCCGCGGGTCTCTGAGCGGACCCGTCGGCGCCTCGCTGGTGGGAAACGAGGCCTTCAGCAGACGCCGGCCCGGTGCAGGTCCTGCAAGCGGTACACGTCCACGTCTTCACGCCGCTTCAAGGCCCGGCAGGTGGCCTCGGCCCCGGCGATGGTCGTAGTGTAGGCCACTTTGTGGCGCAGGGCGGCGCGCCGGATCTCGGCCGAGTCGGCGATGGCCTGGGCGCCCTCGGTGGTGTTGACGATGAAGCTCACTTGGCCATTCTTGATCATGTCGACGATGTGCGGCCGGCCCTCCTTGACCTTGTTGACCCGGGCACAGGGCAGCCCGGCGGCCTGGACCGCCACCGCCGTGCCCGCGGTGGCATGCAGTTCGAAACCCAGTTCCAACAGATCGCGCGCCACCTCCACCAGGCGGGGCTTGTCGGCGTCACGTACACTGAGCAGGGCCGGCCCCGGGCGCGGCAGGCGCGATCCGGCACCGGCCTGGGCCTTGGCATAGGCCTCGCCGAAGCTGCGCCCGATCCCCATCACCTCGCCGGTGGACTTCATCTCGGGCCCGAGCACGGTGTCCACCGCCGGGAACTTGGCGAACGGGAACACCGCCTCCTTGACGAAGAAACAGTCGCTGGGCACACGTTCACGGATGAATCCCTGTTCCACCAGAGAGACACCGGCCATGCAGCGCGCGGCCACCTTGGCCAGGGGGATGCCGGTGGCCTTGGAGACGAAGGGCACGGTGCGTGAGGCGCGCGGATTGACCTCCAGGACGTAGACCTGGTCGTCCTTGATGGCGAACTGGACGTTCATGAGGCCCCGCACGTCCAGGGCCCGTGCCATCTTCTGGGTCTGCTCCCGCATGCGGTCCTGGAGGGCCGCGGGCAGGGTGTAGGGGGGCAGCGAGCAGGCCGAATCGCCGGAATGCACGCCGGCCTGTTCGATGTGCTCCATGATCCCGCCGATGAGCACCCGTTCACCGTCGCAGACGGCGTCCACGTCCACCTCGATGGCGTCGTCGAGGAAGCGGTCCAGGAGCACCGGCGAGTCGTTGGAGACCCGCACCGCGTCGCGCATGTAGCGACGCAGGTCGGCCTCGTCGTAGACGATCTCCATGGCCCGCCCACCGAGCACGTAGGAGGGCCGCACCACCAGGGGATAACCCAGATCGGCGGCCAGGTCCACCGCCTCCCCGACGCTACGCGCCGTGGCATTGGGCGGCTGGCGCAACCCCAGGGACTGGATCATGCCCTGGAAGCGCTCGCGGTCCTCGGCCAGGTCGATGGACTCGGGCGAGGTGCCGACGATGGGCGCACCCGCCGCCTCCAGATCGCGGGCCAGCTTCAGGGGCGTCTGCCCGCCATACTGGACGATCAGGCCTTCGGGACGCTCCTTGTCCACGACCTCCAGGACGTCCTCCAGGGTCAGGGGTTCGAAGTAAAGACGGTCGGAGGTGTCGTAGTCGGTGGAGACCGTCTCCGGGTTGCAGTTCACCATGAGGGTCTCGTACCCGTCCTCGCGCATGGCAAAGGCGGCGTGGACGCAGCAATAGTCGAACTCGATGCCCTGACCGATGCGGTTGGGGCCACCCCCCAGGACCATGATCTTGCGTCGGGTGGTGGGCTCGGCCTCGCACTCCTCTTCGTAGGTGGAATAGAGGTAGGCCGTGGTGGTGGCGAATTCCGCGGCACAGGTATCCACCCGCTTGTAGACGGGACGAATGCCTTCGGCGTGGCGGCGGGCGCGCACCTGGTCCTCGTCGAGGCCGGTGAGCAGGGCCAGGCGGCGGTCGGCGAAGCCCTTGCGCTTGAGGGCACGCAGCCAGTCCCCGGTCAGGGCCTCGCCGCCGCGGGCGCGGATCTCGGCCTCGGTGCGCACCAGATCCTCGATCTGGGCCAGAAACCAGGGATCGATGGCGGTATGGCCGAAGACCTCGTCCAGGGTCAGGCCCAGGCGGAAGGCGTCGGCCAGATACCAGATCCGTTCGGGACCGGGTTGCCGGATCTCCGAGATCACCCGCTCGCGGGCCTCCTCGGCCTCCGGGTCGATGCGCTCGCAGAGTCCGTAGGCGTCCACCTCCAGGCCGCGCAGGGCCTTCTGCAGGGACTCCTGGAAGGTGCGCCCGATGGCCATCACCTCGCCCACCGACTTCATCTGGGTGGTGAGGTGGGGATCGGCCTGGGGAAACTTCTCGAAGGCGAAGCGCGGCACCTTGGTGACCACGTAGTCGATACTGGGCTCGAAGGACGCGGGCATGGCCCCGCCGGTGATCTCGTTGCGCAACTCGTCCAGGGTATAGCCCACCGCCAGCTTGGCCGCCACCTTGGCGATGGGAAAGCCGGTGGCCTTGGAGGCCAGGGCCGAGGAGCGGGACACGCGCGGGTTCATCTCGATGATGATCATGCGCCCGCTCTCGGGATCGATGGCGAACTGGACGTTGGATCCGCCGGTGTCCACCCCGATCTCGCGCAGCACCGCCAGGGAGGCGTCGCGCATGATCTGATATTCCTTGTCGGTGAGGGTCTGGGCCGGGGCCACGGTGATGGAATCGCCGGTGTGGATCCCCATGGGGTCCAGGTTCTCGATGGAGCAGACGATGATGCAGTTGTCCTTGCGGTCGCGCACCACCTCCATCTCGTATTCCTTCCAACCCAGGGCCGACTCCTCGATGAGGAGTTCGCTGGTGGGCGAGAGATCGAGCCCACGCTTGCAGATCTCGACGAACTCCTCGGGGTTGTAGGCGATGCCCCCGCCGCTCCCGCCGAGGGTGAAGGAGGGCCGGATGATGACCGGAAAGCCAAGCACGGCCTGCACCTGCTCGGCCTCTTCGAGGCTGTGGGCCACCGCCGAACGGGGCATCTCCAGGCCGATGCGGCGCATGGCCTGGCGGAACAGGTCACGGTCCTCGGCCTTGTCGATGGCCTCCCGGGAGGCGCCGATCATCTCCACGCCATAGGCCTCGAGCACCCCCTCGCGGGCCAAGTCGAGGGCGGTGTTCAGGCCGGTCTGGCCGCCCATGGTGGGGAGCAGGGCGTCGGGACGCTCCTTCTCGACGATGCGCGCCAGGGTCCGCCAGTCGATGGGCTCCACGTACACCGCGTCGGCGGTGTCGGGGTCGGTCATGATGGTGGCCGGGTTGGAGTTCACCAGGATCACCCGGTAGCCCTCCTCGCGCAGGGCCTTGCAGGCCTGTACCCCCGAGTAGTCGAACTCGCAGGCCTGGCCGATGACGATGGGGCCGGCGCCGATGATGAGGATGCTCTGGATGTCGCTGCGTCTGGGCATGGGAGAGGGGTCTCGGGGGTCAGGCGGTGCGCATGGCGGCGATGAAGCGGTCGAACACCGGGGCCACGTCATGGGGCCCCGGGCTGGCCTCGGGATGGCCCTGAAAGCCGAAGGCCGGCCGGTCGGTGCGCTCGATCCCCTGGAGGCTGCCGTCGAACAGGGAACGGTGGGTGGCGCGCAGATGTTCGGGCAGGCTCGCCTCGTCCACCGCGAAACCATGATTCTGGCTTGAGATCATCACCCGCCCACTGGCCAGGTCCTGGACTGGATGGTTGGCCCCGTGGTGGCCGAACTTCATCTTGACGGTACGGGCCCCGCTGGCCAGGGCCAGCAACTGATGCCCCAGGCAGATGCCGAAGGTGGGCACCCCCGCGGCCACCACCTCGCCGATGGCCTCGATGGCATAGGTGCAGGGCTCGGGATCACCGGGGCCGTTGGACAGGAACACCCCCTGGGGACGCAGGGCCAGGACCTTGTCGGACGGGGTCTGAGCCGGCACCACGGTGACGTGGCAGCCGCGGTCCACCAGCATCCGCAGGATGTTGCGCTTGATGCCGTAGTCCCAGGCCACCACGTGCAGGGGCAGGCGTTCGTCGATAGGATGGGGCGCCTGGGGCAGGCCACCCTCCAGGGACCAGGTGCCCTGGGCCCATTCATAAGGCACGGGGGTGGTCACCTCGCGGGCCAGGTCCATCCCCTGAAGACCGGGAAAGGCGCGCGCCGCGGCCAGGGCGGAGGCCTCGTCCAGGCCTGTCCCGGCCTGGAGGCAACCGTTCTGGGCCCCCTTCTCGCGCAGGATGCGGGTCAGCCGGCGGGTGTCGATATCGGCGATGGCCACCACCCCCTGACGGCGCAGCCAGACGTCCAGGGGCTCTTGCAAACGCCAGTTGCTGGCCCGCAGGGGCAGGTCGCGGATCACCAGGCCAGCGGCCTGGACCCGGTCGGACTCCTCGTCCTCCACGTTCACCCCGGTGTTACCGATGTGGGGATAGGTGAGGGTAACGATCTGTTTGCGGTAGGAGGGATCGGTGAGGATCTCCTGATAGCCGGTCATGGCGGTGTTGAATACCACCTCGCCCAAGGCCTCGCCATCCGCGCCGATCGAGCGGCCGCGGAACACCGAGCCGTCTTCCAACACCAACAGGGCAGGCTTGCTCAAGGGCTTCTCCGGGCAGAAGAAAAGGGAGGGACCTCGGATAAGGCCCTCCCGATCGAGGGGGTGATTCGAGGCGCACCGGTCCGTGTTCCGGGACTCGCCGTCACCGGGCGGGCGTCTGGCCACGGATTGTACAGGCAGGGCGCGGCGACTGTCCATGGCCAGGGCCTCGCACCTGCGGGGAGGGGAAACGACGTGGGAGAAACCACGCGATCTTCAACCTCCCGCCCAGGACATCACCCTCCTCCCAGCTCCCCCCTCCTCCGCCGGTGGAACAACAGGATCAACAGCGCCGGCATCAGCAGCAGATCGAACAACAGGGCGGCCACCAGGCCGATGCTGGTGAGCAGGCCGAAATGGGCCGTGGGGACGAACTGGGACGTGACCAGGATCAGGAACTGGGCCGAGAGGATGATGCTGGTGGTCATCACCGCCCGGCCCGCCTGGCCATAGGTGCGCGCCACCGCGGTCACCGGGGATAGTCCCATGCGGGTGCGCCGGCGGAAGCCGTGATAGACGTGGATGGTGTCGTCCACGGCGATCCCCACCGCCACGCTGGCGATCATGGCGGTGGCCATGTCCAGCCAGATGCCGAACAGACCCATGATGATGAAGATGAGCAGGATCGGGGCGAGGTTCGGAATCATGCACAGCAGGGCCGAGCCGAACGAGCGCCAGAGCACCACCATGAGCCCGAAGATGAGCAACAAGGCCCCCCACAGGCTGTAGACCTGGCCCTTGACCAACAGGTCCTCCATGTCGGCGAACAACCTGCCGTAGCCCGCCAGATCCCATTTCAGACCCGCCACCGGATGCGCCGTCAGCCAGGCGCGGATCCGCTCCATCACCGCGCTGATATGGTTGGCGCTGTGGACATGGAGGCTGAGATTGACCCGGGCGAGGCGGAAATCGGGGTCGATCAGGTCGTACAGGTCGTTACCGTCGTACACGAACAGGTATTGGCCGATCAGCCGGCGGTCGTCGGGTATGCGCCGGAACGCGGGGTCCTGGTCGTGGAAACCCCAATTCATCTCTTCGATCAGATCGGCGGCCGAGAAGGTCTTGTCCACCTCCGGCTGGGTCTCCGCCCAGGTCTGAAAGCGGCGCATCAGACGCAGGCGGGCCGGATCCTTGAGTCCATCGGCCTGTGCGGTCTCGAAGGCCACATCCAGGGAGGTGGTACCCGAGAGCTTCGCCTCCACCCGGTCGGTGGCCTGGCGGATCGGGTGCCGGGGATGGAAGAATTCCTGGAAGTTGGTCTCCACCTGGACCCGCCACAAGGCCGGCGCGCCCAGAGCCAACAACAGCCCCAGCCCCCCTGCCACCCACCCCGGATAACGCACGCCCAGGCGATAGATGGCCCCCACCGCGCGGTCCATGTAGACCAGCCCGCCGCGTTCGCTGGGCCAGGGGGAGCGATCCAGGCGCGCGGTCAGGTTGGGCACCAGATGGATGACCACCAGATAGATCAAGACCACCCCCGCCCCCGACAACAGGCCGAAGACCGCCACCGGCTTGATCGGGCTGGTGCCCAGGGAGGCCAGGCCGGCGGCGGTGGTGAGCATGGTGAACAGAGTCGGCCGACGGATCTCCTCCAGGGCGTGACGGGTGCGGTCACGGCCCGTCAGGCCGCGTTGGGCCGCGTAGTGCAGGGCGTTGAAGAAGTGCACCAGGGCGGCGATCGTCAGGGCCGACAACAGGGGCGGGATGATGCTCGATATGAGGGTGAAGGGCTGCCCGGCGAGGACGTAGAAGGCCACGGTGCAGGAGACCACCGCGCCGACGGCGATGCCGCTGACCCCTACCGCCAGGGGCCGGCGAAACAGCCACCAGATGAGGATCAGGCCGATGGATACCGTCGCCGGGATGAACAGCATGTTGTCGTGCAGCATGGACCGCAGCTCGGCCACGTCCAGCGGGATCTGCCCCGCCGTGGCGGTGACATAGCCCGTAAGCCGGGCCTCGGCCACCGCCCGCCGGACGAAGCGCATCAGGTCGAGGCGCTGGAAACTGCTGTTGGTGCTGACCGGCACCACCACCATGGCCACCGCCGAACCGTCGCGGGCCACCAGTGATCCCGGGGCGAAACGGTCCCCCAGCACCCGCTGCAGACGCTGCGCCGGGCGCGATTCATCGAGCCTCTCGACATCGATCAGCGGCGTCACCTCGAAGCCCCCGGCGGTCCCGCCGATATGGTCCTGGCGGGTCAGGGCGAGCACCTTGTCCACCAGCGGATCCGCCTCGATACGGCTGGCGAGGTCGTCATAGGCGCGGAGGAAGCCGTCGGAGAACAGGGCCACCCCCTCGAACAGGAGCAGGATCACCTGATCGCTGGGAAACTCCTGGCGCAGGCGGGCATCCGCGATCACCGCCGGCGCATCGGCCGGGAAATAGGTACGCGGCGCATTGTTGATGTGCAGGCGCAGGAGCAACAGGGAGGGCAGGAGTACCAGGGCGGCCAGGAAGGCGCTGCTGAGATAGAAACGCCAGGGGAGATTGCGGATGCCCCGGGCGAGCGAGATATCCTCGCGGGTACGCAGGTGGAGTTCGACCCCCTCCTCGTCGTCGAAGCGGGTACGGTGACCGGTGACGATGGCCATGAAGTGGCTGCCGTCGGGGCGGTAGAAGGCCACCTTGGTCTGGGGCGGGGTCTCGGCGGTGCCCGGGGTCCGCTGGGCCCTGGCCAGATGTTCCTTCAGGCGCGGCTGGTAGTACTCGGGGACCAGGTCGAGGAGGAGCATGGGCTCCAGATCCTCGAAGCGCGCGTAGCCCAGGCGGCGGCAGAACTCGGGATTGGCATAGACGAAGATGCCCTCATGGACGATGGCCACGGGCCGGCGTAGTTGGTCGAGCCGGTCCCGGCGTGAGGGATCGCCAGACATGACGCCCCGCTCAGAACGAGGCACGCCAGCCCAGGGTCAGCAGGTCGTTGTCCTGGTAGAAGCCCCCCAGCGTCCCCTCGTCACCCTCGAAATGGTGGAACTGGAGAGAGATCTCATGGGGATCCCAGCCGACCCAGGCGATCTCCGGGTTGAGGTACAGGTCGTGCTTGTCCAGGCCTACGAAGAAGCGCAGTTTCGCCCGCCAGGTGTCGTGGGCGAAGGGGGCCTCCACGGAACCGTTGAGATTGTAGAACGGGGTGCGGTCGTAGACCTCGGAGCGGGCGGTGTGCACCAGGTTCAGACCCACCACCTGCAGGTTCACCCGGGTATCGCCGTCACCGGGGTAGAACTCCACCCCGGCGGCCCAGTTCACGGCCTCGACGGTGGTGTAGCCCGTGGCCTTGCGGGTGACCGGCAGATCGCTGAGCCAGGCCGCCTCCAGACGCCAGGTGGCGCCGCCGGCCTCCAGGCCCAGGTCGCCGCCCAGCAGCCAACTGCGCGGATACTGGGCCAGGAGGCGGTTGCTCCCGGGGTCATAGCGGAAATAGGGGGTGGACTGGCGGTCATTCTGGACCGTCAGGGCGAAATCCAGGGCCGGGAGGGTGCGGCTGAAACGGACCCCGAAGCCCCCATCGCCGTCCGGGGCGTCGTCGTCGATGGCCGCCTGGCGCACCAGGGCGCGCAGCGCCGGGGTGGTCTCCAGGCCGAGGATGCGCCCACTGGTATGATCGAGCGGATACCAGACGCCGTCGGGGTCCGACAACTTGGCCCCACGGAAGGCCGGCAACCACACCAGATCCAGCTTGCCGTCGCCCCAGAAGGACTCCACGCGGACCGCCGGCAGCGCCCGCCGCCGCTCGCTCAGGCCGTCGAGCACCCCCCGGGTCGCGTCCACCCGGCTCAGGCGATCCGAGGGGGGCAGTTCATCGATACGCCCCCAGAGGACGGTCTGGGTGCCCAGGGTGACGCGCACGTCCTCGCCGCGAAAACGCAGAAATGTCTCCCCATAGTCGAGTTGCAGGGCCTTCCAGTCCCGGGCGCCGTCCTGGTAGTAGCCATCGACCCGCGCCTCCAGGCGTACCTGCCACGCGGGGTCCGGCCGCCAGTCGCCGTAGAGCAGGGCATGGGCATAGCTGCTGCTGTCCGCGGGGGCGGCATCGAGGCCGAGATAGCCGAATTCGGCACGCGCCTCCTTGAGCCCGAAGTCGAAAGAGGCCCCCGACGGTGCCGGCTCCTCGGTGGTTTCGGACTCGCCCTTCCTTTCGACCTCCACTGCGGGGCCGGCCTCGCCACCCCCGCCAGGGGCCCCCTCGTCCAATATCACCTCGTCACCCCCGGTCTCGTCCTCCAGGATCACCGCGTCGCCCTCACCACCTCCGTCCAATATCACTTCGTCGCCGGTACCTTCATCCACGAGGATCTCGTCTCCCGCGGGGGGCGGTGGGTCGCCCGCATACACAGAGGGCGCCGCCAGGCCCAGGATGAGGGCCAGCGGCAAGGAAAAAGGCAAACAGACGGAAACACGGTGCATCATGATGGGATCACCTTGGAGGTCGGGCCCGTTTCAGGGCCGATATCGCCGCTCCCGGCTCGGATCCGCCAACGCCTTGCGGGAGAACAGGCTGTCAGGCAGTCCCTGGTCGTAGCGGATCTTCTTCACCACCACCCGGGTCGAATGGCCGCTGCGCAGATCGTACATGGTACTGTCGAGCACGGTCCAGTGGCCCTGAATGCGCTTGATCTTGTGCACCTTCAGGCGCTTCACCGGCCGCTTGTGGCGGCGCCGATAGAGATCCACCCTCAGGGGGATCAGGGTCTTGGGGTGGATCCAACTCACCCGCTTGGAGTAGATGGAGTTGCCCCGCTTAACCGGCGTGCTCACCAGGATGTCGCACAGCAGCCCGCCCGCCTTGCCCTTGCCCGCCAGGCGGTGATGGTCCATCTCCGGCTCACGGTCGCGCAGGTCCTCGTAATACAGATCCGAGCCCATGAAGCGCCCCCCCTTGCGCGACGAGGCGATGCGCCGCACCCGATCGAGGGCGGGCAGGTACAGCCATTGATCGCTCGAATCCCCCGGATGGTCCAGGGTGAGCAGACCCACGTTCCTGACATCCGCCGGGGCGAGGAAACGGGCGAGCGACCAGCGCTCCCGTCCCCCCTTGTCCTTGCGGTAAGTATAGAAGACGCGCTTGCGGGGTTTTCGTCCCTTGCGGGCGAGCAGCATCACCGCCTCGCTGACCACGTCGGCGGCGCTGTCGCGGTCGTAGACACGTCGCGCCAGGCGCTCGGCGGCGGCATCGGCGCCCAAGGCGGGCATGGCAAATGCCACCGTCAACAGACAGAGCAATACAGGGTTCATGACGGAATCCACGATCATCGCGTACTTATGGGAGAATAGAGTTTCACAGTGTCCGATCCAGACAGTATACTGGATTCGAAAGTGGTTTCCCTATGCGGGCCCCGCAGCGCTACCGCCCGAGTCATCATGAGCGCACTCTAGCAGATGCATGCCAAAGACCCAGGAACGGGCATATGCCAATCGATCTCAAAATCGCCAAGACCGAAACAGAGGTGGATCACGCCCTTTGGGTGCGCCACGAGGTGTTCGTCATCGAAGACGGCAAGTTCGGTGGCAAACCGCTACCGGACGAGCGCGTGGTGGACCGCTTCGACGCCTTTCCCAACGTCAACAACATCGTCGTCTACGAGGGCGACGAACCCATCGCCACCCTGCGCCTGCTGAAAGAGACCGCGCTCGGGCTGCCGGCCTTCGAGTACTTCGACTTCAGTGCCTATCGTGAACAGGCGCGGGCGGAGATGTCGGCGCGGGCGGGCAAACCGATGGAGCCGGTGCTGGGCACGGCCGGAATGTTGGCGGTACGCAAGCCCTGGCGCGCCCGGCGCGACGTGGTGCGGGCGATGTTCAAGGTGGGCGCCGGCGTATCGCTGCATGTCGGTGCCACCCATATCGTCCTGGCGGTCAATCACGAGACGGTGGGAATGTACCACCGGCTGGGCTTCGAGGCCCTCTCCGAACCCATCTGGATCGAGGCGATCGGCAACTATATCGTGCCCCTGGCCGCCCGGGTCGAGACCTTCTACGCCTGGGCCTTCGGTGATCTCCCCAAGACCCCGCTCAACGCCTTCAAGGACACCTTCGGCCGCTCGTTCCTGCGCGCCGGCGAGGTCTTGTTCCGCGAGGGCGAAGAGGGTGATCGCGCCTACATCATCGACAGCGGGAACATCCGTATCTCCCGCCTGACCCCCTACGACGAGGAACTCACCCTGGCCCAGCTCGGTCGGGGCGACCTGTTGGGGGAACTGGCCCTGCTGACCGACTCTCCGCGCTCGGCGACGGCCACCGCCGAGACCCACGCCGAACTCATCACCCTCGAACGCCAGGATTTCCTGCGCGATCTGTTCGCCGAGCCGGAGCGCCTCCGCGAGCTGCTGGAGGTCTTCGCCGAGCGCATCCGGCGCATGGACGACTTCGCCATGGTGTTGGCCTTCTCCCCCCCTGAACGGCGCATGGAATTCGCCCTCCAGGCCATCAAGGCACGGGCGCGCCCGGATCCGAAACAGCCCGGCACCCTGGTGTACAAGGGCGACCCCTTGCTCCTGGCCACCACCGCCGCGGTGGATGCCGAAGAGGCCGCCCGTTTCCTGGACGAACACAAGGCCCGGGGTGAACTGGACTACAGCGCCAAGCGCATCCGTTTCTTCCATCACTGAGGGTGGAGCAGCGACCTTGAAGCGATTCGACTACGCCGATGCCTTCTCCCGCAACATCGGCTGGATCACCCCCGCCGAGCAGGGGATCCTGCGCGGCAAGCGGGTGGCCATCGCCGGCCTGGGTGGTGTGGGTGGCGCCCATCTGCTCACCCTCACCCGCCTGGGGATCGGCCACTTCCACATCTCCGATCTGGACCGCTTCGAAGTGGCCAACTTCAACCGCCAGGCAGGGGCCTCCCTGGCCACCGTCGGCCGACCCAAGGTGGACGTCCTGGCGGAGATGGCCCGGGACATCGACCCCGAACTGGATCTGCGCCTCTTCCCCCAAGGGGTGGGGCCGGAGAACCTCGACGCCTTCCTCGACGGCGTGGACTGCTACCTGGACGGCCTCGACTATTTCGCCATCGCCGCGCGCCGCGCGGTGTTCGCCGCCTGCGCGGCCAAGGGCATTCCGGCGATCACCGCCGCCCCCCTGGGCATGGGCGCGGCGGTGCTCAACTTTCTCCCGGGGGGCATGACCTTCGAGGACTATTTCCGTCTCGAGGGACAGCCCGAGCTGGAACAGCTCATCCGCTTCCTCCTCGGACTCTCACCGGCCATGCTCCAGCGCGGCTACCTGGTGCACCCGCAGGCGGTGGATCTGGCCGCCCACCGCGGCCCCTCCACCCCCATGGCCTGCGACCTCTGCGCCGGGATGGCGGCCACCCAGGCACTGAAGATCCTCCTCGGCCGCGGGCCGGTGCGCGCGGCCCCCTGGGGGCAGCAGTTCGACGCCTACCGCGACCGGTACGTGCACACCTGGCGGCCCGGAGGCAACGCCCATCCGTTGCAGCGCCTGGGACTGGCCATCGCCCGGCGGCAACTGGCGGCCGCCGCCCCCCCGGTGGCCCCCGGGCCGCCCCCGGCCACCCCCCTGGAGCGTATCCTCGACCAGGCCCGCTGGGCCCCGAGCGGCGACAACACCCAGCCCTGGCATTTCCGCGTGCGCGACCCGGACCACTTCGAGATCCATGGTCGTGACACCCGCGATTGGTGTGTCTACGATCTCGAAGGCCACGCCAGTTGGATCGCCCTGGGGGCCCTGCTGGAGACCATCGCCCTGGCGGCCACCCGCGAGGGCCTGGAGGCGACCTTCCAGCGACGCCCCGAGGCCCCAGAGACGGCCCCCGTCGTCGAGGTGGCCCTGCGCCCCCTGCCCGCAGGGCGGGAACCGGACCCCCTGGCCCCCTGGATCCCCGAGCGCCGGGTGCAACGCCGCCCGCTCTCCACCCGTCCCCTGACCCCGGCCCACAAGCAGGCCCTGGAAGCGGCCGTGGGGCCTGGCTACCGGGTGACCTGGGTGGAAGGCTGGGGCGGACGCTGGCGGATGGCGCGGTTGTTGTTCCGCAACGCCCACATCCGCCTCACCATTCCCGAGGCCTACCGGGTGCATCGGCGTATCATCGAATGGGACGCCCGCTACAGCCTCGACCGCATCCCGGACCAGGCCCTGGGGGCCGATCCCTTGACCCTGAAGCTGATGCGTTGGGCCATGACGAGCTGGGAACGGGTGCGCCTGCTCAACCGCTGGTTCGCCGGCACCTGGATGCCGCGCCTCCAGCTCGACCTGCTGCCGGCCCTGGGCTGTGGCGCCCATTTCCTGATCTCCGCCGGGCACGAACTCCAGGGCATCGACGACTACCTGGCCGGCGGCCGGGCCCTGCAACGCCTCTGGCTCACGGCCACGTCGCTGGGCTTGCAGATCCAGCCGGAAATGACGCCCCTGATCTTCTCCGAATATGTCCGCCGCGGGGTCCGCTTCAGCGGCGAGGCCCCCGCCCGCCACGAGGCCGCCAGCCTCGCGGCCGATCTCGACCGGCTGCTGGGGGACGACGGCGCACGACGGGTCTTCCTGGGCCGGATCGGTCGCGGCCCCGCGGCGGTGGCGCGCTCCCTGCGCCTGCCCAGGGAGCGGCTGCTGCAACCGGACTGAAGGCGGCGGGGCCCTGCCTCAACCCAACAAGGGGCTGGACAGGCCCCCTAGGCGGAAGAAGGTGCGCAGGTCGGCCAGATCGGCCTGGTGGTGGGCCGGCAGATCAGCGGCCAGGGCCTGCAGGCGCGCCTTCAGTCCCGGCTCCGGCGCCCGCCGCGGCGCGCTCTTGAGCGCCACCATATAAGGCGCCAGGAAGGTACTGTAGAGGCGGGCGCGTCCCTTCAGATGGGCCTGTTGCAGACGCCGGAAATCCTCTTTGGCGAAGGCCGCGCGCAGGGAATAGAGATAGTCCAGGGTAAAGAGTTCCGGCTGACGGTCGGCGTACTGATAGGCAAAGTCCTGGATGGACTGCTCCGAGCGCAGATGGCCGAAATCCACCAGATACAGGCCGCCCCCCGGCTTCAGTACCCGCGCCACCTCGGAGATACAGCGCCCCAGCGCCGCCTGGTCGGGCAAGTGATGCAGGACCATGGTGCTCATCACCGCGTCCACCGAGGCGTCGGGGAAGGCGGACAGGTCGGTGATGTCCGCCTGGCGCAGATCCAGGTTCGACAAGCCCTTGTCCACCGCCAGGGCGCGGGCCCGTTCCAGCATCTCCGGCGACAGGTCCAGGCCGGTGAAGCGGGTCTCCGGATTGAGCCGCGCCACCAGGGCAAGCTGATTGGCCGGGCCGCAACCCAGATCCAGCACCCGGTCACCCGGGCGCACCACCTCACAGACCTGCGCACAGTGGAACAGGTAGACCGGGGCCATCACCCCGCCCTCGGCCCCGGCGCGGGTGTAGGCCGCCACCTTGTCCGGGTCGTCCATCACCAGATCGGGTTCGGTGACACGCGGGCTGCGTTCGCGGGTGGTCAGTTCCCGCCAAAGGGTCTTGAGTACCTGGAGACTGGGCATGATCAGGATTCCCGGGAAAGTGCGCCACCGGCGCGGCAAGCCTATCTAATTATAGGGAAAAGCGAGATGCTCTGTACGCTTAGTATGCCTTCCCACGTCGATGCCTGTGCGAACGCAGGAAACGGCCCTCAACCCGCCGCGAGCAGATAGCGCAGCGAGGCCACCACCAGGCCACCGACGGCAACGGTGACCCCGAAGGACCAGAACATGAAGCGCACCACCAGGCGGTTGAGTTCCCTGATGTCGTCTTTCTGATCCATGAAGCGCCTCTCCATATCGGTACGCAGCGCCTCGAAGCGCCGGTCCACCGCCTCGAAGCGTTTGTTCATGTCCTCGCGGAGTTCCTCGAAGCGCCGGTCCACCGCCTCGAAGCGTTTGTTCATGTCCTCGCGGAGTTCCTCGAAGCGCTTGTCCATCGCCTCGAAGCGTTTGTCCATGTCCTCGCGGAGTTCCTCGAAGCGCTTGTCCATCACCTCGAAGCGCCGGTCCATCGCCTCGAAGCGTCTGTTCATGTCCTCCCGGAGTTCCTCGAAGCGTCGGTCCATCGCCTCGAAGCGCTTGTCCACCGCCTCGAAGCGCTTGTCCATGAGTCCGAAGCCCTCGCGTATGAGTTCCCGCTGGTACTTCAACTCCTCCTCCACCCGCACCATGCGCTCGCGCAGTTCCACCTCGTAGACCACCGGCGGCTTGGCCAGGCCCTGTTCGCTCAGCCATTCACCCACGTGGGCCTTGATGAATTGGATGTCTTGTTGTTCCAGCGCCATGGGTCTTCACCGTCGCGTCGGGGACGGTACCATCATAGCAGATGCCACCGGGGGCCCGACCAAAAAAAGGCCGGGGCGCGAAACGCGCCCCGGCCGCTACGAGTCCCCTCTGCCGGGCAGGGCCCGGCTCAGGACGGGATCAGCCCTTGTGGCCGCGGCGGCGGGCGGCGCCGAAGCCCAGCAGGCCCAGGGACAGCAGGGCCAGGGAGGCCGGCTCGGGGACCGTTCTGGCGGGGGTCAGATGGTACTTGGCCTGATCGATGAACCCGCAGGGCACCACATTACCGCTGGTATCGGTACACTGCTTCAGCGAGGTCAGCTCACTGGCGTCGGTCCACTCGGAGGCGTTCTTGACACCGCTGGTACCGGCGATGCTCCCATCGTTGATCGCGAGTTCTGCAGTCCGCATAAACGGTGGTGTTTCAAACAGCCCCACGGGAGTGATGTCTTGCGCGACGAATCCCGCGGGATCCAGGGAGGTCGTCAAGGCGCCGACGAAGCTGCCGACGCTAGAACTCGGGAGAAGGCCTACGAAATTGCTGTTGGACGCGCCCCCCGTCGCCAGAGGGGTCGACGCCTGGAAGCAGTCCGCATCTGGGTTGATGGTGTTACAAGGAGAAGAGAAATCCTCGGTGGCCCCGGCGAGCAGCTCCAGCTCACCCTCGCCCATGATCAAGTCGAAATAGTCCTTCAAGGTCACCTGACCGTTCCCAGTGCGATCGCCGGGACTCGTGTCGATCAGGTCCTTGGAAAAGCCCCCCTGACTGGTGTACACGGCCACCATATCGGTGGAGGAGGCGCCAGCGACGCCATAGTCGATGAGGTTCAGACCGGCGACCGTCGAGGCCTTGAACTCCACCACCCCGTTGGTGGGGTCGATATGAGTGACCTCCTGGGCGAACATCGTATAGATGTGGCCAGTGGTATGGACGCTGTCGGGCGCGATCTTGTCGTCGAGGCGGACGAAGCCGGTGAGGACGTCGCCTTCATTGAAGGTTCCGTCGCCATCGACGTCGATGTAGGCCTCGCGGCTCTGATCGGAGAAACTGTTGGTCACCCCGGGGGTGAGGATGTCACTCAGATAGCCTGCCTGCAACGGTGCCGCGGCACCGAAAAGCATGCCGAGGCCGCAGGCGATGCTCAGGGTCTCTCTCTTGTTCAACATGATTTGGATACTCCCTCTCAATGGTTCGATCTGGGTTGTGAGGATTGTGCGCTGTTCGGGTGATCTTCGCTCACGCAAAAGCCATTTAGCACGATGCGTGCCACAAAATTTTTTTCATTTAAAAACAGTACGTAATGGATTTTCATCAGGCCGTCGGGCGGATCTGCACCCTGGGTCTGTAAAAAATACCGACACCCATGGACCGAGGCAAACGCCATTCTTCCGGTTTGCCGGCCGGGAGGGGTTGGGGCATCATGATCGGGCTTGGCCCCATGACCCGCCACGCACAGGCCTTCGCCGCCGCGGCCCCACACCCATCGATCCGGAACCGAGATGAACCTGCCCTCTCGCAACAATCTCCTCACCCTGCTGTCGATCCTCGCCCTGACCGCCCTGACCGGCTGTGGTAAGGCACCCAATGCGAACCCGGAACAGCGCATTGCGCGCGCCGAGCAGTACCTCGATCACTCGCAGCTCGGGGAGGCGGTCATCGAACTCAAGAATGCCCTCCAACAGGCGCCCGACAATGCCCGCGCCCGTTGGCTCCTCGGCCGGACATACCTGCGTCTGCACGACGGCGGGGGGGCGGAGAAGGAACTGCGCCGGGCCCTCGACCTGGGGGTGACGGCGGAATCCGTACACCCCCTTCTGGCGCGGGCCCTCTCGATGCAGGGGAGATACGAGGGCATATTGCGCCTGGACACCAGGCAGAGGCTTTCGCCGGCGGTTCGCGCCCGGCTGCTGGCGATCCAGGGCGAGGCGCTGGTGGCCCTGGGCCGGCCCGACGAGGCCGCGCGCAAGTTGAAACGGGCCCAAGAACTGGCGCCCGAATCCCCCGAGGTGCTGACGGCCCAGGGACGGCTGGCCGGGGCGCGGGGCGACCTGGACGCCGCCCGCCGCATGGTCGAACGGGCGCTGAAGAAGGACCCCAACCTGGCCCCGGCCTGGGCCCTCCTGGCCACGGTGGAACGCCGTTCCGGCCATCTGCAGGCGGCGGAGCAGGCCCTGGGCAAGGCCCTCACAGCCGATCCCTGGGCCATGAAGGACCGCCTGAGGCGCGCCCGCCTGCGCATCGCCCTGGGCCGGAACGCGGAGGCCGAAGAAGACCTGCGATGGCTGCGCAAACACCTCCCCGGACAGGCAGACGTGGAGTACACCTCGGGCCTGCTGGCCTTTCAGGAGAAGCACTACGAAAAGGCCCTGAACCACTTCGAGAACACCCTCAAACAGGTACAGGGCTACCATCCGGCGCTGTTCTTCGCCGGTGCGATCCGGCTGTTCCAAAATCACCTGGAATCGGCCAACGATTATCTGCAGCGATTCCTGTCCTATCGCCCCGACTACCTGCCGGCACGGCGGATGCTCGCCTACATCGCCCTGCGCCACGGCGACTACACCCAGGCCGAGCGACTGATCCGGCCGGTGGTGGACAAGACCCCCGAGGACCTGTTCGCGGTCAATCTGCTCGCGGACAGCCTGATGCGCAGAAAACAGACGGCGGAAGGCATCACCTACCTGCGCCAGGCCGTGAACCTGCATCCCGAGTCGGGTCCGGCCCATCTGAATCTCGGCCTGGGCCTGTTGTTCTCGGGCGACGAGGACGCGGCCATCCGCCAACTGAAAAAGGCGCGGAAACTGGACCCCAAACTGGCCGCGGCCACCCAGGCGGAGATCGAGGCCCGCCTGAAGAAGGGCGACCTGGACGGGGCCCTGGCCGCGGCCCGCGCCTATCGTGACGCCCACCCCGACCAGACGGCCCCCCTGCTCCTGCTGGCCCGGGTGCAGACGGCCCGCAAGGCCTCCGCCGAGGCGGCGCGGGCCTTGCGAGCCGTGTTGCGCCTGGCCCCGGGTAATCCCCAGGCCAACAACGGCCTGGCCGACATGGCCCTGGCCGACGGCGACCTGGACCAGGCGGAGAAACGCTATCGGGACACCCTGAGCCACCACCCCGACGATTATGACACCCTGATGCGGCTGGCCGCCGTCCAGCGCAGACGAAACGATGCCCAGGGGCTGCGCGACGCCCTGGAACAGGCCCTGAAGGTGAGGCCGCGGGCGGCGGAACCGCTGTTGCGTCTGGCCCGCCTCGATCTGGCCGAGGGCAAGCCACAACAGGCCTTCGGGCGCCTCTCCGGGGCCCGGGAGCGGCTGGGCGACTCGGCGGCCTTCCTGACCCTCATCGGCGAGGCGGAACTCGCCTTGGGGGAATACACCCAGGCCAAGCTGGATCTGCAGAAGGTCGTCCGGCTCCTGCCCGACCATGCCCCGGCCCATTTCCGCCTGGCCAAGGCCTACCTCGGGCTGAGGCAGAAGGAGGGCTACTGGCGGGAACTGCAACGCACCTTGAAACTCGATCCCGGCCACTGGCGGGCACGTCTCGCGGTGGTGGACCAGCTCCTGGGCGAGGCCCGCTTGGACGCCGCGGCCAAGGAACTGGAGATACTCCGGAAACAGATCCCGGACCGGCCCGGCTTCCTGCTCCGCGCAGGCGTCCTGGCGGATCTTCGGCATGAGCCGGCGAAGGCCCTCGCCGCCTATCGCCAGGCCTTTGCGAAACAGCCGGGCAGCCTCAATCTCCTGCGCCTGGCAAAGGCCGAATGGCGGCAGGGAAAGCGGGACCAGGCCCTCGGCCGCCTCGAGGCCTGGGTGAAGCAATCTCCCAAAGACCGCCTGATCCTCAGCGAATTGGCGAACCGCTATCTGGAACTGGGTCGCAAGGACGAGGCCATCACGATCTTCCGCAAGGAACTGGAGATCGCCCCCAAGGACGCCATGGCCCACAACAATCTGGCCTGGTTGTTGCGCGCCAGCGACCCCAAGGCCGCCTTGCGCCACGCCGAAAAGGCGGTGGAACTGGCCCCGAATTCGCCGGATCTCCTCGATACCCTGGCGATGGTATTGTATGAGCAAGGCGACGATACGCGGGCGCTGCGCATGATCGAACGCGCCCTGAAGCAGCGACCGGGAGACGCCACCCTCATGCACCACAAGGCGCGGATCCAGGGCGGCGGCGATTCACAGAGAAAGGAAGACCGCTGAACAGGGCACAGATGGGTTGAAGAACGAACCCCCCGGCCATCCCGGCGCTCTTTGCGGCCGGGTGCGGGGGGGGGGTGACGCCACCGCGGCCCCGCCAGGAGACGGCCCTCACCCCCCCGCGAGCAGATAGCGCAGCGAGGCCACCACCAGGCCGCCGACGGCGAGGGTGAGGCCGAAGGACCAGAACATGAAGCGCACCACCAGGCGGTTGAGTTCCTTGATGTCGTCCTTCTGCTCCGTAAAACGCCTGTCCATATCGACACGCAGCGCCTCGAAGCGCTTGTCCACCGCCTCGAAGCGTTTGTTCATGTCCTCCCGGAGTTCCTCGGAGCGCTTGTCCATCACCTCGAAGCGCTTGTCCACCGCTTCGAAGCGCTTGTCCATGAGCATGAAGCCCTCGCGCATGAGTTCCCGCTGGTGCTTCAGCTCCTCCTCCACCCGCACCATGCGCTCGCGCAGTTCCACCTCGTAGACCACCGGCGGCTTGGCCAGACCCTGTTCGCTCAGCCATTCGCCCACGTGGGCCTTGATGAATTGGATGTCTTGTTGTTCCAGGGCCATGGATCTTCACCGTCTCATCGGGGCGGTACCATCATAGCAGATGCCAGCGCGCGGTCCTGTTTTCCCCGACCCAGAGGGCCAGTTCAGCGTCCGTTCAGCCTCCCCCGCCTAGAGTCCCCAGCGGATCAAGGAAATAGACCCGTCGCACGCAGATATCTCGCTACTGCGGCCGCCCCTCTCACCCCTGGTATGACCCGCTTCCGCGCCTTGCCCTGGGGCACGAGGGGGGGGCACGAGGGACACCCTCGAAATACGAGGAGTGGCACAGGGAAGTGCCGTTTACGGACCGCAGGACGGAAATACTCACGTGCGACGGGTATATCCGGATATCCATCCACAAGCACAGGGGGATCCACCATGCATCCGCTTCACCGCCCCATCCCGGGGCAACATCCGCCCCGCCTGCCGGCCCTCGCCTGCGCCTGCCTGCTCGCCTGGAGCGCGGCGGCCGGCGCCGCCCCGGCGCCGACCCTCAGGCTCTTCCCCACCGCCGTGTTGGAGGAGATCAAACAGACGGGCAACGTCGCCCAGGAACTGGAGAGCGGTCTGCAACCGGTCATCGCCCGCCTGGACCAGCAGCAGCGCCTCTACCTGGACAGCAAGTGCGACGGGGCCGAGGCGGACGCCGGCTGCGACCAATTGGCGCGGCAGTTGGCCACCACGTACCTGGAGATGCTCCAGGTCATGGAGGTGCGCCTGCCGGAGATGGAACAGGCGGTGAATCACACCCGTAAGGGCCTGGAGAAACGCCTGCGGCGCGAGCTGGGCCAGAAGAAGACCGCCTGGGACCTCCAGGAGACCCTGCTCGGCAAGGCCGGCCGGCGCGGCGCCACCCACAAACCGCGCCTACGCGGCCGTTCCGGTATGCGCCTGTCCGACCGCTTCCGCCAGTATTACAACCTGGTGGCCCGCCCCGGGCAGCAGGGCAACGGCTCGCTCGCGGTGGTGGCCGCCGACATCTATCTGGACATGGAGGAGGCATCCGAACTCATCGCCCGCACCCGTGAGGAGATCAGCCGCGCCACCCTGATGGGCGAACTGAACCAGTCCATGGGGGTCATCACCCCGCAGATGCATCAGGTGGTGGCCGGGGTGAAGTCCATCCTCTTCGGCGAGGCAGGCGACGCCCCGCCGGCCGACGCCGCCCCGGCACGGGCCGCGGGGTCGGACCGTTATCTCAGCCCGTTGCAACTCTGACCTGGAGGCCGCCATGCACCCCCTTCGCACCTTCGTCCCGTTGCTCGCCCTGCTCGGCCTCGGCGCCTGCCAGAGCGACCCGCCCAAGGCCCCGCTGTGCCGTCTGCCCACGGGCAATGACCTCGCCGCCGCCGTGAGTCAGGCCCAGTCCGACCTGGCCAGCGGCTGCGCCTCCCGTTACGAGGACTACTTCGGCGCCCTCCTGCGCATCGGCGCCGGCAACCCGGACCCGGACAACGCCCGCCGCTTCAGCGGCTTCCTCGAATGGTCGGTGGACCAGGGCCTGATCAACCGGCGTCAGGCGCAGACACGTTACAACCGTTACTTCAACGTCAAGTACATGACCCTCGGGAGGCAATACAACGTCTGCTCGGACACCTGCCCGCGGCGCCCCGAAGTCCTCGCCGCCATGCGTCGGGAACTGGGTGACAAGAAGCTGGGGCTGATGGACATCCTCGGCGACCGCGCGCGCTACCAGCGCGCCGACCGCCTCTACCAAGAGACGGAACTGGTCCTGGAGGCGACCTGCTCGGCCTGCGGCGCACGCTGACATGGGCCGCTATGTCTCCGGTCTGTGCGTGGGCCTGGCCCTGGGTCTGCCCGCGGCCTGGATCTGGCGCCACCCCGTGGCCATGGACGGCCTCGCCACCCTGTGGCCGGGCCTGAGGGCCTGGCTGGAGGCCAATCTGGGCCTTTCCCTGCTCCCCTTCGGGCTCACCCTGGCCGCCTTCGCCCTGACCCTGGGGCGGCTGCGCCGCGGGCTGGCCGCGCCCGCGGCCGATCCCCGGCGCATCGCCCAGGCCGACCACCTGAGCGATCTGCTGATCGGCCTGTTCTTCGGCATCGGCGTCCTCTGGACCGCCATCGGGATGCGCAGCGCCCTGATCCAGGGCCTCGGCGGCGGCGCCCGGGAGATCGCCGCCGGCGGCCCGGCCGGGCTCCTGGAGCGCCTGGTGCAGGGCGGGCTGCTCACCGCCCTCACCACCACCGTGGTCGGGGGCGCCGGCGGCTATGCCATGCGCCTGGTCAAGGCCATCCAGGTGGGACCGGCCCTGCGCCACTACTATCAGTCCCAGGCACAGGGCCGCCAGCACCGCCTGGAAGGCCTCCTCGGCGCCATCCGCGACCGCCTGCCCGCGAAACCCACCGAGACCCGCTGATGGACCTTCGACACGGACCGGTCACCACCGCACCGGCGCTTCAGGACGACCTGGAACTCCAGACCGACGTGATGCGCTTCCTCGCCATCCTCGCCCTGTGTCTGATGGCGGTCTTCGCCCTGGTCCAGGGACTGCCCGCGCCGCCCGTATCCGCTGACAGCGCGCCGCCGCCGGCCGAGCCGGGGCTGGAGGCCTTGCGCCAGCGCAACCAGGACCTGGAGCGGGCCGTGGCCCGGGCCCGGACTCGGGCGCAGCAGCGCATCCAGGCATTGCAGCAGCGCCTAAAGGAACGGGAACGGACCCTGAGCCGACTGCGCCGCCGGCTGGCCCAGGTCAGTGCCGACCTGACGGCGGCCCGTGGGGCGCTGAAGGACCTCCGCGCCCAGGCGTCCCCCAAGAGCAGGCCCAAGGCCCTCCCTCCCCCCGAGGTCCGGCCCGCGGCCGCGGAACGGCCACCGGAGCGGCGTGGATTCAACCTCCGTTTCGCCGACGAACGGGCCTTGTTGCGCCTCATGGCCGGTGGGCAGGTCAGGGTCTATGCCCGGGAAGGCGCCCGCTTCTGGCGGATCGTCCCCGACGGGTCAGGCCTTCACGCCCAGCGGGCCCCGGCGCCGAAACGCTACTACGAGATGACCGCGGACACCGTCCCGGCATCCTTGCGGGCCACCCTCCCCCGGCGTGCCCCCCTGTGGGGCGTGGTCCTGCCCAGTGACCTCAGCGCCCGCATCGCCCGCGCCATCCGTGGTCGGCAAGGGGGCGATCTAGTGATCCTGGCCAGCGGCGAGGTGGAATTACGCCCGGAGGGACCATGAACCAGCGACCCGGACTCGCCCTGCTCCTGCTCCTGCCCCTGGTGGGGGCCTGCGTGACCCAACCCCCCGCCTTCACCCCACCTGCGGAGAACGGGCTGTTCACCTGGGTGGACCGCACCCTGGTCCCCCATCTGGTCGGGCAACTGCGAACCCGCCCCCGCCTGCGCGGCGCGCGTATCGCCGTGGTCCGGCTGGAGGAGGGCCGGATCAGCCCCCATATCGACGGCCTCACCCTGGATCTGCGTCAGCGCATCGGCGACGGCCTCGCCCGCTACCCCGAGGTCCGCCAGGCCTGGCGGCCCGACCTGCGCCGGTTGCGTCCCGGGCAACGTCCACGCCCCGAATGCCGCGACCTGCTGCGCGCCGACTTCTTGATCGGCATCGACACCGGCCGGGACACCGACGGCCGCCTGCGCGTGGCGGTGCGGCTGCTCGATCCCACGGACGAGACCCAGGTGGGAGGGGCCGGCCTGGTCTGGCGCGGCCACCTCACCCCGGCCCAGGCCCGGGCCCGCCGCCGCCTCAGCGAAGACAGGCTGCTGCGCGGTCTGCGTCCCCTGCCCTTCCGCGCGGATCAGCTCGACTTGGCAGCGGCCTGGCTCGCCGACTCCTTCAGTTGCCGCCTGCGCCGCCGGGGCCTGAGCGGCAAGGCCGTCCGCATCCTGCCTCCCGGCAGGGCCCCGGCCGCCCTGGCCAGGCTGAGCCGCCTGCTCGACGACTACCTCTCCCAACTGGGGGAGGTGCGCATCACTCAGGACGCCGCCCATGCCGACTACCTCCTGCGCCTGGATCAGACCCCGCTCGGCAAGGGCCTCACCCAGGTCTGGCTGAGCCTCGAACCCCGCGGTCGCCGCGAGCGGGTGTCCGGCCTCGACATCGGCGCCTATCTCGACCTGGGCGACACCGCCCCATCGCCGCCCGTCTCCAGCATCCGCCCGCGGCCGCCGCGCATCCTGGGCATCGAGGTGGAACACCCCCGCGACCCGGGCCTGTGCGGCACCCCCTATCCGTGGCGCTCGGGCCGGCTGGCCCTCGCGCCGGATGCGGGCCTGGCGGCGGGCGAGTGTTTCCGCCCACGCATACGCACCCAGGACGCCGACCACCTGTTCCTGCTCTGGCTCGGCCCCGGGGGCGGCCTGCGGCGCCTGCCCGAGAAGGGTTGCGGCCCGACCCTCACCGCCCCCGGGCGGTCCGGCGTCGCCAGCCTGTACGCCCTCGCCAGCCGCGGCCGCACGCCCACCCGGGATCTGCGCAGGCTCCTGGCGGAACTGCCCGGCGCCTGCCCCCAGACCGCGCTCTCGCCACCGCCCGAAGACTGGCCGCGGCGCCTGGACCACCTGCTGCGGCACCACTTCACCGCCATCGCCTGGCGGGTGCGGCGCATTCGCGTGGAAGGAGAAGCCCCATGACCCTCTGGCTGCTCGGACTCGTCAGTGGACTCGCCCTCGCCCTGGGGGCCTTGACCCTCTGGGACGGCCTTTCCACCGTCGGGGTCGGGCGGCCTCCACCGCCCGCGCCCCTGACCGTTCAGACCCCCCGCCAGACATCGCCTCGGCCGGCGAGAGGGGATCGGGGTGAAGGGGGGCCGGTCGGGGGGGCCGAGGGCTCACCCCTGGCCATGAACGTCGGCAGAGGTACCGCCGGCCCGGTGCCCGGCGCCCGGCCACGGGATGCGGACCCGGCCAGGCCGCCCGCGGCGGCGCCACCCGCCCGACCGGGCGCCTCCCCGGTCCAGGCCTCGCCGCCGGAGACCGCCCCCATGGCGGCGACCGCGGAAACGCCCGCCCCGCCCGAGGAACCCCGGGTGACCGAGGTCTGGCGCCCCTTCAACAGCGAGCGCACCGCCCAGGCCTTCGCCCGCCGCCTGTCCCTGGCGGCGGGGGTGGACCTGCGCGTGATCGGCCATGACCGGGACGGTTACCACGTGGGCCTGCGTCACCGGGATGCCGCCGAACTGGCCGTCCTCATCGCGCGCATCGAGCAGCGTACCGGCCTGCGTCTGGAGACACGGCCATGAAGGGCGTCACCCTCCTGCTCCTGATCCTCCTGGCCACCACCGCCGGTGCCAACACCGCCTCCCGCTGGCGCCAGTACCAAGCCACCGCACTCCACTCGGAGCCGCCGCGCCGCTTCCCCCATCAGGCCTGTTTCGAACGCGCCGCCCGGGCCCATGCCCTCCCCGTCACCCTGCTCCTGGCCGTGGCCCGCGGAGAGAGCGGGTTCGATCCGCGCGCCCGCTCCCAGGCCGGCGCCCTGGGCCTGATGCAGATCCTCTGGCCCGGCACCGCCCGCCACCTGGGGATCACCCGCCGGGAACGCCTGTTCGATCCCTGTACCAACGTGGACGCCGGGGCGCGTTATCTGAAGGAACTCCTGGGGCGTTACCACGGCGATCTGCACCGGGCCCTGGCGGCCTACAACTACGGCCCCGGACGGGTGCCGCGCACCGGTCCCATCCCCAAGGGGGCGGCCTGGTACAGCACCTACATCGCCGACCACCTCGATCGCGTCCTCGACCCCCAGGGCGGCCAGGGGCAAGGAATCGACATCATCCGCTTCGACCGCCCCTACCGCGCCCTGGCCCTGCTGGAGGGCCTGCGCCGGCGCGACCGGCATCTGCGTCTGGACTGGTTCGAAGACGGCCGCGGCCGCTTCCACGTCCGTCTGCTCTGCGCCGACGCCCGTGAACGCCGCCGCGGCCTGAAACGCCTGCAACGGCTCGGCTTCGATCTGGAGGCCCGCCGATGAAGGCCCCATGGCTGCTGCTGTGCCTATGCGCCACGGCCCAGGCCGGGACCTGGCTCGACCGCGCCGAGGTGGTGGCGGTGGAGCCGGAGATGACGACCCTGCGCGAAGCCGTGGAAGAACGCAGTTGCCACCGCGCGGTGACCCGGAAGACCGCCCCCGCCGATCTCCCCGGGGCCGACATCCGCGCCCAGCTCCGGCTGCGGCGCAAACGCTGCGCCTGGCGCCGTACCTGGCACGAGGAGCGGCGGCCGCGCGGCTACTGGGTCACCTACGAATACCGCGGCCACCGCCACCGCCGTTTCCAGAAGGAGGCACCCGGGGACTGGATCCCGGTAGAGGTGGGGTTGGATCCGTTGATGCCCTGACGAGATCGCAGGGAGGGATCCCCTGACCCCGGAGGACCCCCGAAGGTTGGCCAGACAGACACTCGCCCCTGCCCCCCCCATCTTCCCGCCCCACAGACGACTGCGGGAAATGACTCCGCCACCTCGGAAGGCGACCGACATGCCCTCGCCCCATCTCAGAGCGGATCCGC